>Ga0209337_1000040_pt1 | contig 128220 bp, 109 predicted proteins | sample LinPmetageLP53_FD_184044 | JGI IMG/M metagenome (GOLD analysis project Ga0209337, IMG submission 184044) | Marine viral communities from the Pacific Ocean - LP-53 (SPAdes) (version 2) | ecosystem: Environmental > Aquatic > Marine > Oceanic | place: Pacific Ocean | collected 2010-02-08
TATCTGAAGGATGTGCTGACCCGCCTGCCGACACAGAGAAACAACGCCATCGACGAGCTATTGCCCCACAACTGGAAGTTGGCTACACCTGACAAGGTGTGATGGCCGGACGCTTACGACCGACCCACCCTTGTGAATATCTTCCGTTGCCTCTGCCTCGATAACGTCCATGGCATCATCATAAGTGATAATACCTACGAGGCGATCATGGTGATCCATTACTGGCAGAGCCAGCAGGTCGTACTTGGTGATTAATCTGGCGACATCATCCTGAGATGTGTCGGTATGGGTAGATACCAGGCCTGTAGCAAGCAGAGAGTCGATGACGGCGTCTGGTTTGGCGATAATCAGGCGGCGCAGGGATACGACACCGATCAGTACCCCATGTTCGTCGATTACGTAAGATTGATAGATGGTCTCTTTGTTTTCTGCTGTTTTGCGCAGAATGTCGATGGCTTCACTTGCCGTGATGCCCGACTCAAACACCGCGTAATCGGTGCTCATCAGTGCGCCGGCAGTGCCTTCTGCGTGGGCCAGAAGCGCTGTAAGATCTTCTCGATCTTGCTGGTCAAGCTTTCTGATGAGTTGTTTCTGGCGAGAGTCTTCAAGCAGGTTGAAAAAATCAACCCGGTCATCCGACGGCATTTCCGTGGTAAGCACCGCCAGTTCCGCCAGAGGTGTAGCTCGCGTCAATAGCAGTTGAGTGTCCGGGTTGGTGTAGCCCAGGACCTTCGCGCGCAGAGCCAGAGGGAGACTCTGAAACAGCAAGTCAGCTGTTTCATTCTCTATGTTTTGCTCGATAAACTCGGCAAGGTCTGCAGCGTTGAAGTGAATTGCTGCGTCAGCAACTGCCTGGGGCTGACCCGATGCAAGTGCATCCACCAGGGGCTGGAAAATAATGGATTCCATAAATGATGCCTGGGGAAAATGCTCAGTTTGAAGTGGAAGCTGATGAGTCAGTTACAGACGCGTCTTCCTGCATATTTCTCCATTTCTCCATAAATTTCCGGTAGCGCTCCAGTGCTTCTTTAACCACCTCAAGATCGGGCGTCTCGCTGGATCTGACCAGCACAATAAGCCCTTTGCCTTCAATTTCCTTGTTCACGGACGGATGGCAGATAACTTCCTCGTCGTTATCGATGTAGGCTAGCGCTGTACCAATACCGTGGCGGATCAGTGCGCTGACGATGTCGGCCCAGGTAAGGTCGTCCAGGTCCAGGTCGTAGCGGTGTGGGTGGTCATGCTCGTAATTGAACATGTCTTCCAGTACTTTTTCCGAGCCCGGGGCAACCACAGAGCGCACCATAATTTCAGGGTAGGTGCGAACCGGGCGAATAACAGCTCGCACACCCAGCTCTTTGAAACGACTACGATTAGCATCCGTGACACATTCCGCCGTGGTTTTCTGGCCAAGATTCAGCTCACCGAGCCGATGGGAGATATCGAACGTCAGGCTGTCTGAGTGAGGATCTGATTCGTCCGCTGCCAACACTACGATGTGCTTTGCACTCCCGGCATGCACGGCTTTCAATGCGTCTGGGTCAAAGCCGGAGCCATGGAAATGTACGATGCCCAGGTCAGACAGTTCGGCTGGCAGGCCGCTTGGAAACTCGCGGGTAAGCAGCATGATAGGAATGGTTTCATAGCCCTGTATAGAGCGGATCTGTGTGGCAAAACGCATGAAGTACGTCATGCCGCCGTGCTTTGGCGTATTAATAATGACAATGTGATTATTCATTTTATAGATCCAGCGTCCGGTGAGAATGCGTTCCCGGCGGTAGAACCGGTACTCGATAAAGTCACTGACAATCAGCGTTAGCAGAGTGATCGCGCCGACGAACATGAACAGGATGGTGCTGATGCGGCCGGTATAGGTTACGGGAGCGTAGTCGCCATAGCCTACGGTGGCGATGGTGGTCATTGTCAGCCACACCGACTCGAACAGAGTCAGGTCTTCAGCCGCCCAGATAATCAGTACCTGAATGGTCAGCAGCGCTACCAGGATCATAAACAGGCGCTTAACCCGCTTCCGAATGAGTCCGCCCATGGGTATATGGCTCTTCTCATGTTCGGCGTTAAGGGGAAAGCGGTTTCGCAGCATCCGGTATTGGCCTGTTCAGTATCGGGTAAGTTCGTTATACAGTAACGGAAATATAACAGAGAGACAGGGGTTTGCATTATGTCTGAGCCTTGGAGTTGCCTTCCGTTGCCGTTGGCAGATGATGTTGCCGCCGGCTGGGCGTCGGTTTTCCCGGAAGGATTGCCAGCCTGGCTGGCGGAAGATGCCAGCATTTCGGAAGAGGTGATTGCCCAGGCTATGGCACGAAGCCTGTTTCTGCGTCAGACGCTTGAGCGGCACCCTGAACAAGTGCGAACCCTGCTTGAATCACGGTTGCTGAGTGAACCGACCACCCCGGAGTATTTGCAGGCACGTTGGAGTGAGTACCTTGTGGATGTAGCGGATGAACCCGGTCTGCATTCAGCCTTGCGCCGTTTCCGCCGCGAAGCGCAGTTCCGCATTATATGGCGGGACTTGATGCGCTGGGCCGACCTGCCCGAAACCATGGCTGCGACCAGCGCGTTCGCAGAGGTCTGTATTCAGGGTGCTCTCAGCTGGCTGTATGGATCAGCCTGCGAACAGTACGGCACGCCCTGGGGTAAAGATCCGGTATCCGGTTCGGAAGCGCCGCAGTCGCTGATCGTGATCGGCATGGGAAAGCTGGGAGGTTGCGAGCTGAATGTCTCCTCGGATATTGATCTCATATTCGCTTTTCCCGGAAAAGGCGAAACCCGTGGTGGTCGCCGGTCTCTGGATAATCAGCAGTTTTTCACCCGGCTGGGACAACGCCTCATTCAGGCTCTTGATCAGATCACCGCTGATGGTTTTGTGTTCCGTGTGGATATGCGCCTGCGGCCTTATGGGCAGAGTGGCGCCCTTGCGCTGAGTTTCGCTGCGCTGGAAACCTACTATCAGGATCAGGGCAGGGACTGGGAGCGTTATGCCATGGTGAAGTCCCGGGTAGTAGCTGGCGACCCGAAAGCCGGCCAGGTACTTATGGAAAGTCTGCGGCCGTTCGTGTATCGCAGATACATCGATTTCAGCGCTTTCGAGTCTTTGCGCACTATGAAGGCGATGATAAGCCGTGAAGTTCGCAGGCAGGGGCTGGAAAACAATATCAAACTTGGCAGCGGCGGAATCCGGGAAATCGAGTTTGTTGTTCAGGCGTTTCAGCTCATTCGTGGTGGCCGCGACAGAGAACTGCAGCAGCGCGAACTGCTGATCATACTGAAAGAGCTTGAGGCGCTGGAGTTGCTGCCTTCGCAGGTTGTTAACGAGCTTCGTGAGGCTTATGTTTTCCTCCGTAATCTTGAGCACGCTCTGCAAGGCATGGAAGACAAGCAGACTCAGCTATTACCTGAAGACGAGCTTTCGCAGGCACGGGTTGCACTGATTATGGGGTTTGACGATTGGCAGAGCTGCCTGCAAGTGCTGACGCAGCATCGGGAGAAGGTGGCCACGCACTTTGCCAACATTATCGCCACGGAAGAGGAAGAGGAGGGCGCGCAGTCCGCTCTTGATGAGGGGTGGTTTGAGCTCTGGCTGGCCGAGGTTGACGAAGTATCTGATACCCAGTGGCTGGAAAAGAACGGGTACGAGGACCCTGCTGGAAGTTTGGGCGTACTCGCCAGTCTGCGCGATAGCCGCACGGTTCAGACCATGCAAACCCAGGGGCGTAAGCGCCTGAATCAGTTCATGCCGGTGTTGCTGGAAGCTCTGACCGAGGTAGAGAATCCCTCAGAAACCTTGTCCCGTGTTTTGCAGCTGGTCGAAGCGATTTTACGTCGAACGGCTTATATGGTGTTGCTTCTGGAGAACCCAGGTGCCCGCACCCAGTTGGTCAAGCTGTGCAGCGAAAGCCCGTGGATCGCACGGCAGCTTGCAGAAACCCCTTTGTTGCTGGACGAGCTGCTTAATGCAGAGAGTTTATACAGCCCGCCCGCAAGAGACGAACTGCAGGATGATCTGCGTCAGCAAATGCTGCGCATTTCCTATGACGATCTGGAAAACCAGATGGAGTCCCTGCGGCACTTCAAAAAAGCCCACTCGCTTCGTGTCGCCGCTTCTGAACTGAAGGGCACCTTGCCATTGATGAAGGTGAGCGACTACCTGACCTGGATTGCTGAAGTTGTTCTTGATCATGTGGTGGATGTGGCTTTCTCCAATCTGGTTGCCCGCCATGGTTACCCGGGACGCGCTGACGGCGCCACCAGCGAAACGGATTTTGCGGTTATCGGCTATGGAAAGCTTGGGGGGGTTGAACTCGGCTATACCTCGGATCTCGATCTTGTGTTTGTTCACAAAGCGGATCCAGGGCTGACAACCGACGGAGAAAAGCCTATTGATAACGCCGTTTTCTATACGCGTTTAGGGCAGCGAATTGTCCATATTCTCAACGCCCAGACGCCGTCCGGTCAGCTGTATGAAGTCGATATGCGGCTGCGGCCATCGGGCAATTCCGGGCTGCTCGTAAGCACGGTGCATGCCTTTGAAAAATACCAGCGCCATGATGCATGGACCTGGGAACATCAGGCATTGGCGCGGGCTCGGGGCGTTGCAGGATGCCGCGAAACACTCGCCGCTTTTGAAGCTGTGCGGCACGACATACTTTGCCAGAGTCGTGAGAAAGACAAACTGCGCCAGGAAGTGGTAGATATGCGTGAGAAAATGCGAGCCAGTCTGGGCACGCCCGAAAGCAGGCGCGAGGAAATCTTCCACATCAAACACGATGCAGGCGGCATTGTGGATATCGAGTTTATGGTGCAATACCTCATGCTTGCATGGAGTGAGGACCACCCGGAACTGACCCAGTGGTCTGATAATATCCGGCAAATGGAAGAGCTGGGCAGGGCTGGTGTGCTGCCGGTGGAAGATGCAGAGAAGCTGCGGGAAGCCTACATTGCATTGCGCTCGAATATTCATCGCAGAGCGCTGCAGAACCTTAACAGCCAAGTGGCCGGTGATGCATTTTTGGGCGAGCGACGTTATATCCGCTCTGTCTGGCAGAAAATCATGACGGGATAGTGTGCCGGGTGTCGTTCCGTCAAAATTTCCTGCTAGAATGCGATATCCCCGAAAACCGCTTTTTTAGGAGCAACAAAGAATGTCGATGGCTGATCGCGATGGCGTTATCTGGCTGGATGGTGAAATGGTTCCCTGGCGCGAAGCTAAAACCCACGTCCTGACCCACACTCTGCACTACGGCCTGGGCTGTTTTGAAGGAGTGCGCGCTTACAACACTGCGAATGGCCCGGCTATTTTTCGCCTGAAGGATCATACAGATCGACTGTTCCGGTCTGCTCACATCCTGAACATGAAAATGCCGTTCAGCAAAGAGGAGCTCAACGCGGCTCAGTGTGCAGCGGTCCGTGAGAACAATCTTGACGAAGCTTACCTGCGCCCGATGGTTTTTCTGGGCTCTGAAGGAATGGGGCTGCGAGCAGACAATCTGAAAGTACACGTTATGGTTGCCGCCTGGAGCTGGCCTTCGTACATGTCGCCTGAAGCCAAGGAAGTGGGTATTAAAGTGCGTACCTCCTCATACACGCGCCACCACGTCAACATCACCATGTGCAAGGCCAAGGCGAACGGTAACTACATCAATTCCATGCTCGCACTGAACGAAGCCATTGCCAGTGGTTGTGAAGAAGCGCTTTTGTTGGACAATGAAGGCTATGTGGCCGAAGGCTCCGGCGAGAACATCTTCATCATGCGTAACGGTGTACTGCACACGCCAGAGCTGACCTCCTGTCTCGAAGGCATCACCCGCCAGACCATTCTGGATTTTGCGGCCGACCTGAATATTCCGGTAAAAGAGCGTCGCATTACCCGTGATGAAGTATACGTTGCCGATGAGGCGTTCTTCACCGGCACAGCGGCAGAAGTGCTACCAATCCGGGAACTGGATGGCCGCGCGATTGGCGCTGGCAAGCGTGGCCCGGTTACCGAGAAGCTGCAGGCTATGTATTTTGATGCGGTTAAAGGAAAGCTCCCCGAGCACAGCAACTGGCTGACACAGGTCAGAAGCTGAGAGCGAATGACTCCGTAGCCGCCGTTTGCTATCGAGCAATTGGGCGGCTTCTTTATGTTTCAATTCATCAAATTGACAGGTACAGAAAATGGCTGACGTCATTAAAGTTCCGGTTTCTTTCGGCGAAGTCCTCGACAAGATCACCATCCTTGAAATCAAATCCGAGCGCATCAAGGATGAAGCCAAGGTGCGCAATGTTCGGCTTGAGCTGGATGAACTGAGCGCGACCTGGAATGAAGCGGTAAAAGATCAAAGCGCCATTGCCGAGCTGCGTAAACAGTTGAAAGCGGTGAATGAGGAACTTTGGGTTATCGAAGACGATATCCGGGACGAAGAGGCGGGGCAGAATTTTGGTCCGAAATTTATTGAGCTGGCGCGCGCGGTTTATGTCACCAACGACAAGCGGGCCGCGTTGAAGAAAGACATCAATCTGGCGCTTGGCTCCCGGTTTGTGGAAGAGAAGTCCTATCAGGATTACACGGCCAGAAAGTAAGTTCGCCAAGACGAAAAAGGCGCCCAATGGGCGCCTTTTTTATTTGTGGTACAGATCATAACCTTGTTTTCTGTACCAGGCCTGCCACTTCAATTGCCGTCTCAGTTTCTTCAGCCGAGATACAGACGCATACGCCTTCAGGTAATCGACGAACGCGGGCTGTGATCTTGGGGACGCGTCTAACTTATCGGCAAAGCGATCGTACTCGCCGGCCAGTGGGTGGAAGCGCACCTTCCGCCATGGCTTATCCCAGCCAATGTAGTGGATGATTCCGGGTGACAGCGTCGCCTCGGCGACTTCGCTTTGCGAGAAGGCCGCCGTTTGCTCATCGGGCCGATACAAACCGGTTTGATGATTCCACTTCAGGTGCAGATGTTTCCATTTGTCGTGCAGCACGCCATTCAGGGCACATTGGTCGTTGGTGCTTATTCTGTCAGGATTTTCTTTTTTGAACTTGAACACTTTCTCGGGTATTCCATCGCTCCGCCAGAGATCAAGATTGATCAACAGCATGCCGGAATTGAAGTACTCATTCTGTGGAATTCCAAGCTTTTTGTAGGTGTGCCCTGACAGATTTTCGACAGCACCTACATGGAAATCAGAGATGTCGGTTTCCCACAATTCGATGATGTCGCCTTTGACGATCATATCGCAGTCCAGGTAGAGAACCTTGTGCACAGAGTCATCGAATATTTCAGGAATGGAAATCCGGTAATAAGCCGATGACGTTATGTGTTTGATTGTCGGTAGGTTGTCGTACCGATCACTGTTGAAAGTAACAAAGTCCACACCCGTGGCACCCAGTTTCTGGACCTCCTGGCTCATCCTGGTCTTGTTTTCGTCGGATATTCCGCCATCCAGGCAAAATAGCGAGACACGCTCCGGCGCCGAACAGTTTGCCAGTAACGAGTGAAACAGGACGGTCAGATGAGGGGCGTAATTGTCATCAGAGCTTGCAACTATACCGACTGCATCGGCGGGCAGGGTCCGGCGCTGATCATCACTCATGGTTGGCGTTACTCTGTTGGAAATTTTTAATTGCGGATTGCCGTTTGGAGGCTTTCCAGCGCTGTCTCAATGCGAAAAAGTACCTGAGGTAGACCTTCAATGATGCATCGGGTGCAGGAAGGTCCGCCCAGGGCGTGCGTTTAACAAACGCCTTGTGCTGCATTTTGAACGGGTGAAAGCAGTAGATCGTCCAGGGTTTCTTCTTACCGGTAAAATGCACAATTTTCGGGTTCAGAATCGCTTTTTCCATACTTTTCTGAGTGTAGGAACTGCCTTCATGGTACTTTTTTACGACTTTATAGATATCGGACTGCTGATTCCAGTCTGGCATCAGCCGCAGCCAGCGGCCCCTCAGAACTGCGTTCAGGCTGCACTGGTCAACGTACTGCAGGCGGTGTGCATGTTCACGTGCGTAATCGGTAACCTGGTGGTGGACTTTTTCTCGTCTCCAGCCTTCAAGGTCAATTAACAGTACGCCTGAGTTAAAATACTCAGTACGCGGCAGACCAATGTCTTGGCAGGCTTTTGGTGACAGGTTTTCAACTGCCGCAACGAGCTTGCCCTTAAGATCTACTTCCCACAACGTCTTCAGGTTGCCGAGAACCAGGGTGTCGCAATCTATGTAGATGATACGCCCGATATCCGCAGGAATGTATTCGGGTAGATTGATGCGTTGGTAAACCGCCTCGCCGTATCGCAGAGTGGGTAGGCCTCGGTAGAGTGCTTCGTCAGGCTGGTGAACCTCGAGTTGGCCATTTTGTTTGCTGATGAGATCTTGCAGCTTATGAATACTATCGGAAGAAATGCTGCAATTTATCAGGTGAAATGTAATCGGCGTTTCCGGCGTTGAGTCCAGCGCTGACAGCATCATGACGGCAGCATAGGGGACGTAGTTTTCATCACAACAAGCCGCGACGTGAATCCTGGCAGTCATGGGCTCTGGTCCTTGTCCTGCGGTTGAAGAAAGAAAGAGTAGATAAACCCTACGACGACAGCATTGATATAATGCCCGGTGGTATACAAGGTGTATGACTCAAAGAAATTTATTGCAGTCCAGAAACCAAAAAAGCTGAATGCGAATACGAGAACATCAGCGGGCATTTTACCATTTCGATAGGCCGCAAATGCAGCGTATCCAATCCATGCCATCATGGCCAACAGAATGGCCGAGCCAATCAGCCCATTGGCAACAAGGGATTCAATAAATGAGTTGTGTAGGTGACCAAAATTTTTCTTGAATCGATCAGAGAAAAACTCGGAATGATTAATCAGGTCTTTGGTACTACCAGGCCCCCAGCCCACCAACGGCCGTTCTTTCAGCCACTCAAGTGCGACCCGCCACGAAATTAGCCGAACGCCGTGACTGGTTCTTGGGTCGGTGTTGAACGCTGGTAGGCTGGCATACTGCTCTATGGAGGTGAGTTGGCTGCTATCAGACTGACTGTTGGTAAGCGGAGCTTTGACTCTTTCCGGCGCATTCAGCCCAGCAAGTGCAAAACCCACCAGCAGGAACAGTATCAAGCCAAAAGCGGCTTTTTTGTGGCCCCTGCCAAACGGTTTGTCTCGTTTTTTCCATATGAGACAAGCAGCCGTTATAAGACCAATCGTGGTTGCCATCGTAATCCCAAGCCAGGCGGCACGAGTCTGAGTGGCGACTAATCCAAAGGCCGCTACGGCAAGCGCAAGAATCATGAAAAATATCATCGCCTGGCGCCAGCGGCGCGAGCTCGCCCGGATGGCCCGGAACATGAAGCACACGATGCCGATAAGAGCTGTGCCAAAAAACATGGCTGTGTGTTGGGCGTTGTGGATACCGAAGTCTTCCCGATTTCCCGCCCAGGCGTTGACCCATTGGCCAGAGCCAATGGTTGTCAGTAAGTATACTGCCAAGCCTAGAAGGGCCAGTAGCAGAAGCGCCCAGCGATAAGGGCGGGCAACAATGCCCATGCCAAAAGCAACCAGAAACACCAGCACCGGCTTCAAGACGTATCGTGTCTCGCGGGTTTCGGGGTCAATACCTGGCGGTAAGTTGAAGGAATACCAGAGCCTTGCAAGCACAAGAAAGCCGAGTAACGTCAAACAGGTCAAAAACAGCGGGTCGCGCACAGTAGCTGAGCGCAGTCCGGTTTCTCTGCCTGAAACAAAAGCCAGCCAGAGAAACGTCAGAATCATTACGCTCTCCGCACCGCGATACGCGGCCAACAAAGGGAGGTAGCAGAATATGAAGGTTGCGAGAGCAACCACAAACAATTTTTCGCCCAGATTTTTCTGAGAGAACCAGGGCGTAAGGGCCGAGAGTGGAAGGGCGTTAGTCATCTGAAGATACTTCGCTATGTTGCGCGATCCATTGATCAAGCTTGGTACAAACTTCATCCACGCCGATCAGATCCATAGCGCCTTCGAATTCGGCTTTGGCCCCCCAGCGGGCAGTTTCAATGTTTTTGCCGGTATGTGCTTGCAATGCCTCTGCGTAACGATCAACGCACCATGATAATGAGTTGTAGGGGCCGGACCGGTTTGGGTTACTCGCCGCATAGAGACCAATAACGTCGGTGTCCACAGCGCTGGCAATGTGTGCCGGGCCAGTGTCGGGAGCAACAACAAGATCAGCTGCCGCCATTAATGCCGTCAGCTGTTTGAGGGTATCCTTGCCGCAGATATTGGAAACCGGGTGCTGCATCTGATCAGAAATGGATTTACAAAACTCTGTTTCAAAGGGCGCAGGGCTGCCCACCAGGATGACGTTCATTCCATGCTGGCTGATCGCATGGTCGGCCAGACGGGCGTAGCGGTCAGCCGACCAATTGCGAAGCACATGGCTTGCACAAGGGCTGACGATCAGATTTCTACGATTCGATGCAAGATGTGTTTCCGCGAATTCCTTGTCACTCGCTGTAAGCGGGATCAGCCATTTTGGTGGAGCAGCCCGCAGACCTAGAGGCTCGAGGAAGCTGGCGAGACAATCACGAACATGCTGTTTTTGGGCCGGCGCAATCCGGCGATTTATAAAAAGACCGTGGAGGTCTTTGCTACGTGCCTTGTCATAGCCTACCCGGATTTTTGCGGGAATACAGGCAGAAGCAAGGTTGGCACGAAAGGCAACCTGCATATGTAGCAAAGCGTCAAACTTACGGCCTTTCATTTTTTTTCGGAGATCTGAATAGCCTTGGCGACCAGCCTTTTTGTCAAAAATAATAAACTCGACCCCAGGCAAGTCGCCAACCAATTTTGCCTCGATTTTGCCGATGACCCAGGTGATTCTGATTCCGGGAACCTGTTCCTGAAGGCTAAGCACAACAGGTATGACGTGAGTAACGTCTCCAATGGCAGAAAGGCGGAGAATGCAGATGGAAGTGATCAACGTTTGTTCTCTTGGTAAAGTACAATCTGTAAACAGGCTATGGCCCATAGAATGTATTCGTCTCATTTCTGCGTGATATTATCCGGTGACTGAAGCCAGATAAATCCGCTCATTTCCACATGACCAAGTGTCCGACTTGTTCGCGAATAGGCGCTTATGACGACGGGTGCTCCTGAACCGGACTTTTGTGCGTTCGGTTTGGGCGAGTTCTTAAAGATATGGTTCAGTGTACCTGAGTTGGTGATGCGCTTTAAGACGCATGTAGTGTGTTCCAAAACATCGAATAACCAAAAGGTTTTGATTGAGTGGAATTTTCGCGGGAAAAATTGATTTCTGACGGAGCCAGGCGAATGCTGGTTTCGCCTGAGATGGCTGACATAACCAGCGATTGGTTTGATCCCGGATTTTGGGGGACCAAAGCGCGCCCCGTAGCAACGGGAGGACGCGGCGGAGCCTGGTTTTTAAACTCGCCGAACGGCGCTGTTGTTTTGCGTCAATATCGTCGTGGCGGCTTGGCTGCGAGGCTTTCAGGTCGTAGCTATTTTTTTACAGGCGATGACCGAACCCGATCTTTTGCAGAATTTCGTTTGCTGCAAGAGCTCAGTGACATGGGATTACCTGTCCCTGAGCCAGTGGCAGCGTTGGTTCAACGAAATGGCCCCTTGACTTACTGTGCTTCTATTATTATTCGGCGAATTCCAGGGGCGGTGCCGCTACCGGAATCTGAGTCTTTGCCGGAGGCCGCCCTCTGGTGTCGGGTTGGAGCAATGTTGCGCCGGTTTCACGATGCCGGTCTTTATCACGCAGACCTTAATTGCGACAATATTCTGGCTGCTGATGACGGGCTTTTTTTAATTGATTTTGACAAGTGCCGGCTGCAAAAAGCTTTCCCGGGGCCGGCAAGCTGGAAAAACCACAACCTGTCACGCTTATGGCGTTCAGTTCGTAAGCGTTGCACGAGCTTATCACCGGAAAGTAAAGAGCGCTTGTGGTTTGCCTTTTGCGAAGGCTACGGTCATTAACGAACAGGTCGGCCGTGAGTTCGGATTCGACGGCGCAAGAAGTGACCGACGCTAAGATTGACGATGGCATTCTGTAACGCGTTGAACTGAACGCATTGCTGATAATGCTGGCTGAATGCTTCGAATTGCCGGTGATTCAACCCGCCGTCAATCCTGAGTTTTGCGAGATCTTTACCGATATGAAGTAGCATTGGAAGGTTCATGCCACTGAAAACCCTCGCTCGGCCGAAGTCAATGAAGCCGATGGGGTGATGATGGTTATGCGTGTCAATGAAGTTCTCATGCTGAGGATCCAAAGTAACAACATGCCGTCGATGAATATCTGCCATGAATTCAGCGAGGCTTTCCACTCTGTTTTCAGTCGCCCAGTTAACGGTTGAACCGGGTAGCAGGGTACGTAAATGCAGTGTGCCGCTCAGGTTGCGGTTATGTTTTACGTTTATGTAACCCATTGAGTCAGGGGTATTCAGGTCTCCAAGTCGGCACAGTGCATCATGCTCGCGCTTCCAGACTTTTCGGTAATCCTTGCGCCCGGGAAAATGAGAGTAACGCTTGAGAATGTACCCGTTTTCAGTCAGAAAAACTTCTCTCAGGGTGTTGTAAACCCACCGCTGTTTAATACTGGTTAGACCCGGAATTTCGCCCGTATGTTGCAAGACTCGATGCTTGCCGAGAAAAGCCAGTTCATCTGGGTGCCAACCAGGCGACTGACGGCTAATATCGTTCATACTATATGGGCTCTTATCGATAGACACTCAGGCGCTCAGATCACGGTTGTTGGTAAAGCGGCCGAAAAGCTTGATATGAAGTCGCGTAACTTATCATGTGGTGTTTTTCATGGCATCAAGAGTTTTTGCAACTGCATTGCGTCTGGATTTGGCTAAGATGGTCAGTGTTCAGAAGAACGAGACAGATCCGGAATATTATTTTAATTATATGCGAAGGAGTTCCTCTGCTTGAGTAATAAGACTGAACAGCGAGAAATGCCGGCGATTTTATGCCTTACGGACGCTTGCGATCGCCCGGAGAGTGAGCTCTTTATCGGCCTTAAAAATGCCGGGTTTAGCGTTGATGTCATGTGCAACCCGAAAGGTCGAAACTATCAACGCCTGGTTGCTGAAAACATGGTCGTTCAGCCAATGGCGTTGAAAAGTCGTTTTGATAAAGAAGGCATACAGGCGATCAGCAAACAACTGAAAAGCAGACGCTACGACATTATTCACGCCTACAATCCGCGAGCTTTGGCATGTGCGCTCCGCGCGTCGAAAGGCACCAGCATAAAGATCGTGGCTTACCGGGGTATTATCGGCAATATCAGTTTTTTGAACCCGGAGTCCTGGATTACATTTTTGCATCCGAGAGTGAGCAAAATTGTCTGCGTGGCAGATGCTATCAAGGATTATCTGGCAAGCCTGAAGTTTCTCTGGATGCGCATTTCAGATGAAAAGCTCATTCGTATCTACAAGGGTCATGATCTTGGTTGGTATCAGGCAGCGCCGGCCAACCTTGAGCAGTTTGGTGTGCCAGCTGGAGCTTTTGTCGTGTGCAGTACGGGGCGAAATAATCCCAGAAAAGGATACGATGATCTGATTGAAGCGATCAACCACTTACCTGATGACATCAGTGCACATCTGGTGTTGGTCGGTGATGCAATTGACAATCAGGAGCTGAATGCTCAGGTAGCTCAGTCAAAGCATCCGGAGCGCATCCATTTCACCGGGTACCGAGACGATGCGCCGGCCATAGCCGCAGCAAGTGATGTTTTCGTTCTGCCTTCGAAGGAGCGGGAGGGTCTGCCCAGAGCCGTTATTGAAGCAATGGCTTATGGTGTGACACCTGTGGTAACCCGTGTGGGTGGTATGCCCGAGCTGGTCGAAGAGGATGTGAGTGGTTTGGTGGTTCCTCCGGAAAACTCTGTAGCACTGTCTTCGGCGATCGAGCGCCTGTACCGTGACAAAACGTTGCTCGAGAGATTAGGGCGGGCAGCCAAGGCAAGAATTGCGAATGATTTTCATACGTCGCAAACGGTCCGTGAAACGGGCGAACTTTACAAATCATTGATGGGTAGGAACTGAGTGCGCAGGTATCTGTTTTTCGTCAATCAGCCATATTCCTACTCAATATTGCGGCCATTGCAGGCTGAAATTCGGCGCCGGGGCGATGAGGTTGCCTGGTTTGTTGCCGGATGTTCAACGGCCCCACTGAAACCGGATGAGAAAAGACTGAAAACGGTGAAAGAGGTTCTGGCCTACGGAGCCGATGCCACCTTTGTGCCGGGCGATTGGGTGCCTTATTTTTTCCCGGGCATAAAAGTAGAAGTGTTCCATGGCATGGCCAGAAACAAGCGCGGCCACAAAAACGAGGACGAGAGCGACCACTACCGAATTCGGGGCTGGTTTGACCTCTATTGTACCCAAGCGGAGAAAGACACTGAAAAATTTCAGGCCCTGGCGCAGGAGTTAGGACATTTTGCGGTAGCCAAGACTGGTTGGCCCAAACTCGATCCGCTGCTCAAGAATGTGAATGTCGGTGAGCGTGCCCGCCCTGAAGGGGAGCCGCCAACCGTATTTTTTGCTTCGACATTCAGCCGCTCGGTTACCTGTGCGCCTCAGCTGGCGGACAAGATTGAAGCTCTCTCCCGGAGCGGCAATTGGCGGTTTATCGTAACCCTGCATCCAAAAATGGAAGAATCTGTTGTCGAGCGCTACCGAGGTATGCAGAGCGATAACCTGAGATTCGTTGAAAGTGATGAGGACCTGGTTCCGCTATTGCCCGAAGCGGACCTTATGCTGTGTGATACCTCGTCGATCATGTTTGAGTTCATGTTTCTTCAAAGACCTGTGGTGACCTTCCGAACAAAGATGCCTGGCCCTTACCTTATTGATGTCCAGAGCGTTGATCAGCTGGAGGATGGTCTGACACAAGCCGTCCAGCGCCCGGAACAATTGCTTGCCGCACAAAAAGAACTGTGCAGTGATCTTCACGTGTTTTTTGATGGGCGCTCAAGTGGGCGGGTTCTGGATGCGGTTGATCAGTTTCTGCTGGAAAAGAAGAATAGCTTGCGCCCCAAGCCCTGGAACCTGCTGAGGAAACTGAAGGTGAGGCGCCGTCTGCATAGGGAATTGGCCAAAACGTCTCATTAGTCAGTGATGCCATTGAGTTCAAACCTGATTGGAGTGTGGTATGAAAATTTTGGTGACCGGGGGTGCTGGTTTTATTGGCTCGGCAATGATCCGGTACCTCATCGCGCAAACCGACACCGAGGTCGTCAATGTCGATTTGCTGACTTACGCGGGTAACCTGGAATCACTGGGTGAGGCGTCTGACAGCGATCGATACAGGTTTGAGCAAGTCGATATCTGTGATCAGTCGGCGCTGCAAACTGTTTTCGAGACTCATCGGCCAGATGCGGTCATGCATCTGGCGGCTGAGAGTCATGTTGACCGGTCCATCGATGGCCCTGCCGCGTTTATTCAAACCAACATCGTTGGGACGTACACGCTGCTTGAAGTTGCGCGAAAATATTGGTTGGCCTTGCCTGAACACAAGCGCGAGGTATTTCGGTTTCACCACATCAGCACCGATGAAGTTTTCGGCGATCTTACGGCCACGGATGAGCCTTTTACTGAAAGCACCCGGTATGCGCCGAGCTCGCCGTATTCAGCGAGCAAAGCCAGCTCTGATCATCTGGTTCGTGCCTGGTACAGGACTTACGGTCTGCCGGTCGTCGTCAGCAATTGCTCGAATAACTATGGCCCTTTCCAGTTTCCGGAAAAACTGATTCCACTGATGATTCTCAATGCCTTGGCTGGTAAGCCTTTGCCGGTTTACGGTGATGGTCTTCAGGTCCGCGATTGGCTTTTTGTTGAGGATCACGTCACGGCGCTTTATACAGTGTTGAGGGAAGGGGAGTTGGGCGAAACCTACAACATTGGTGGGCAGAGTGAGAAAACCAATCTTGAGGTGGTGCATTGTTTGTGCCGGTGTCTTGATGAACTGGTTGAAAGCAAGCCTTCCGGACTGTCGACTTTCAAAGAGTTAATTTCCCATGTGACGGATCGACCGGGTCACGATCGCCGCTATGCTGTTAGTATCAAAAAAATCTCTCATGACCTGCGCTGGCGACCCAGCCAAACCTTCGATTCCGGAATGCGGCGAACGGTGAGCTGGTACCTCGACAATCTCGACTGGTGTTACCGCATTCTTGAAAGATCCGACAACACACACTGATACTCAGCAAAGTTGAGCAATGTATGAAGGGTATTATTCTTGCTGGTGGCACTGGCACGCGCCTGTTCCCGATCACCATGGGTGTTTCCAAACAGCTTCTGCCTATCTATGACAAACCCATGATCTATTACCCGCTCTCGGTTTTAATGTTGGCGGGTATTAGTGACATTCTGATTATTACCACACCTGAGGATGCTCCTGCGTTCAAGCGCTTATTGGGAGATGGCAAAAGGTTTGGCATTCAATTGAGTTATGAAACCCAAAAAAGCCCCGACGGCCTCGCCCAGGCCTTTTTGATCGGAGAAGAGTTTATCGGCACCTCAGATGTCTGTCTGGTACTGGGGGATAACATTTTTTACGGGCAGGGTTTCACGCCCATGTTGAAAAATGCGGTGCACCAACTCCAGCGGAACCGGGGCGCGACGATTTTTGGATACCAGGTCAAAAGGCCACAGGACTTCGGGGTCATCGAGTTTAATAGCGATATGCAGGCAGTGTCGCTGGAAGAAAAGCCAGAACACCCTAAATCCAATTTCGCGGTGACAGGCCTTTATTTCTACGACAACCGTGTGGTCGAGATGGCCAGGAAAGTCGCGCCGTCTGCCCGCGGCGAGCTTGAAATAACCGCGATCAATAATGCGTACCTGGACGATGGCTCGCTGAGCGTCCAGCTACTTGGGCGCGGATTCGCGTGGCTCGATACAGGCACCCACGGTACGCTCCTGGAAGCGGCTCAATTTGTCGAAACCATTGAAAAACGCCAGGGATTCAAGATTGCCTGTCTTGAGGAGATTGCCTGGCGCAATGGCTGGCTGGATAACGCGGGCATGCTCAGCGCAGCAGCGTTTTACGCGAAAAGTGGGTATGGGTCGTATATAAGGGAGCTGGTCGAAGAATCTGACACGTTCGATAAGAGTGATGCATCTGTTGAGTAATCAAAAGGTTCTCCACATTTGTCGGGCGGAGAAGTTTATTCCACCGTTTATCGATCTTGTGCAGGCCAACTTTGATCCGACGTTGCATGAATTTGTCATCTTTGGTGACCACAAGAAGTTCAGCAGTGAGGGACGCTCAGGCGTACATCGCGTAGGAAAGGGTTTTGTCGAGAAAACAGCAGCAAAAGCTCGATTGATTGTTCAGATGCACCGCGCGGATAAAATTATTCTTCATGGGCTGTTCACCCGTGCTGTCATTAAGATGCTGTTTTTCATGCCTTGGTTGCTGAAAAAGACTTATTGGTTTATTTGGGGCAATGACCTTTACGGTAAGAGAGAGGCCGACTCAAAAGCAGGCCTGAAGGATTTTTCCAGACGATTTGTTATAAGGCATCTCGGGCATTTAGTGACCCATGTGCCAGGTGATATTGAGCTCGCCAGGGAGTGGTATGGTGCTGGAGGGCAAGCTCATCACTGCCTGTTGTATACCTCCAATCTGTTTTCGGATCCCGATGTTGGCGAGGGAGCCACTGATTTTGTGGAAATTCAGGTGGGAAATTCTGCCGACCCCAGTAATAACCATCTTGAAGTTTTTGAACAACTGGCGCGGATTCAAACTGATAAGTTCCGCGTGCTTGTACCGCTCTCTTACGGCGATCAGAAGCATGCCAGGCGAGTTATCAGCGCAGGCAGAGAGCTGTTTGGGGATCGCTTTGTGCCACTTATTGATTTTATGCCTTTAGCCCAGTATCAGGAGTTCCTTGCAACAATTGATATCGCTATTTTTAATCACAATCGCCAGCAGGGACTCGGCAATCTGATATCGCTTCTTGGCATGGGAAAAAAAGTGTATTTGCGGCGTGGTATCTCAACCGCCAGCCTGCTGGATTCGCTGAAAATAGACTGGTTTGATGTTGAAAAGATCGACTTGTCTCCGATTTCGGAGCTTTCAAGGGAAAGTAACATGCAGAGGGTGCGGCAGGTCTTCTCAAAACCTAACTTGATTGCACAACTTGATGATCTTTTTAAGAGGTGAGGGATGGGTTACCTTTCTGAAAGTGCACTCGAAGAATTGAACTTCAAGAGCCTGGGGCGGGGTGTCAAGATAAGTGACAAAGCAAGCATCTATGATGCGGCCCTGATGGACATAGGCGACTTTTCGCGGGTTGATGATTTCTGCATTCTCTCAGGCAAAGTCTCCCTTGGCAGATATTGTCATGTGACACCCATGTGCCTGATTGCCGGTGGGCAACCGGGTGTGGAGCTCAAAGATTTTTGCACTTTGGCTTATGGCGTAAAAATTTTTGCTCAGTCAGATGATTATTCCGGGGAGACCATGGTGAACTCGCTTATTCCAAGGAAATACAAGCGAGAGAGTTTTGCGTCGGTTCTGCTGGAACGGCAGGTCATTGTCGGAACAAACTCGGTCATACTTCCCGGCGTGACGGTGGCCGAAGGCTGCGCAATAGGTGCGATGACTCTGGTCGCAAAAAGTACCAAGCCCTGGGGAATCTACGTCGGAAGTCCCGCCAAGTGGCTGAAAGCGAGAAAGAAAGACCTGAACGAGCTTGAAAATAAATTCCTACAGGAAGAAGGCACGTGATCCCATTTAATCGCCCCCCCGTGACCGGGAACGAATTGTCTTTTATTGAAGAGGCATTGAATCAGGGTAAGCTCTCTGGCGACGGTCCATTCACCGAACTCTGTCAGCGGTGGTTTGAGCGTCAGTTGGGTTGTGAGCGAGCCTTTATGACCCCCTCCTGTACTCATGCCCTCGAAATGGCTGCGCTGCTGATCGACGTTAAGCCCGGCGACGAAGTCATCATGCCGAGCTACACCTTTGTCAGCACTGCTAATGCTTTTGTACTTCGCGGCGCGCGCATTGTGTTTGTGGACGTCCGACCGGACACCATGAATATTGATGAAACTCTGATAGAGCAGGCGATTACCGAAAAGACTCGAGCCATTGTCCCGGTGCATTATGCCGGCGTCGGATGCGACATGGACGTTATTATGGAGCTTGCCAATCGTCATGGGCTTTATGTGATTGAAGACGCTGCCCAGGGCATGATGGCCAAATATCATGGTCGTCCTTTGGGAGCGATCGGTCACATGGGTACGTTCAGCTTTCACGAGACGAAAAACTATACCAGTGGTGGTGAGGGCGGATTGCTCATCATCAACGATGCAAGCTTCGTAAAGCGGGCTGAAATCATTCGGGAAAAGGGTACGAACCGCAGTCAGTTTTTCCGCGGCATGGTTGACAAGTACAGCTGGGTTGGAATGGGTAGCAGCTATCTCCCTTCCGAGCTTCAGGCTGCCTATCTCTGGGGCCAGTTAAACTGTGCCGAGGAAATTCGTGACAATCGCCTGGCTATCTGGGAGCGGTATCATCAGTCTTTCGAGGCTCTGGTTGCAAGCGGCGCCGTTGAAGGGCCTATATTACCAGAGGCGACTGCACACAACGCCCATATGTATTATCTGAAAGTTCGGGATCTGGAAGAACGCACCGCCCTGATTGATCACCTCAAACAAGCCGGTGTTATGGCTGTATTTCACTATGTGCCGTTGCATTCCACGCCATTTGGCCAGACCGTGGGGCGATTCCACGGCGAGGAGCGCTATACCATCAGGGAAAGCGAACGCCTGGTGCGCCTGCCGATCTGGTATGGCATGCCAGAAGAGCCGCAGGATCTGGTCATTGAGTCGCTACTTGCGTTCTTCGGCCAATGAGTGATTTTTTCGCTTAGGGTTTAATGTCCACAGGCCCGCGTATTTATTGAATGTCACTTGAGCGTAAGTGACAGCCGTCAGGTAACCCACAGCGCCATCAAGAAACCCGAACCGGATAAAATAAACCTGCACAAAGGTCATCAAACCCCTGAGGGTAGGGTAGATCATCGTGCGCGTTTTCTTGCCTTTTCTGTGCTTTTCCAGCGATCCCAGCCAGGCATATTTAGCGCTTTTCTCAAGTGAGTGGCCAAAGTCTCTGTGCGTGTAGTGCGTCAGGCGGCCGCGCAAGGTCCTGGTCTTTCTTCCTTCTGGTATCAGAATTCGCTCGTGCACAAGGGCGTCGGAGAAGCAAACGCCTTCTCGCCGGAACAGCCTCAGCGGTGCTCTGCCACTGCGGCCGAAATCCAGTCGAGCGCCATAAATGGTGACGGCCCATGGGAGCTTGTAGGCATCTGCGTCGGGGTCAGCAAGCTGGTGATTGATTTCCCGGGCCAATTCCGGCGTGATGCGTTCATCAGCATCCAGTGAAAGCACCCAGTCGCCCGTGGCTTTTTCCAGCGCTCTCTGCTTCTGGACGCCAAAGCCGGGCCAGTCGGTGACCTCAATGATGTCGGCATACTGCTTTGCAATCTCAACGGTTTTGTCTGTGCTTCCGCTATCCAGAACAATAATTTGGTCGGCAACCAGCCTCGCCGATTTCAGGCAATCGGCAATGTGGTCTTCCTCGTTTTTCGTGATGATCGTGGCCGATACCGTTCTCGTCCGATGCCTTACGTAAGAGGTGCTCAATTCGTTAAATAATGCAGCGGCAATACCTGAAACAGACAACAGGTAGAAAGTCAGGAATAGCGTTCGGTTAAAGGTGGCTTCGGTCAGCCCGAAGAGCAGGTAGCCAACGCTGACTATAGAGCCTGCCACTGCCAGATGCGCGGTCGCGGTGTGTGTGCTGAAAATGTGTCGTGCGAAAATCGCCAAGGGTATGAATATCAGGAATGCCCAGCTCAGGATGCCCGGAAGACCACTCGTAGCGGCGATGTTAAGTAAATCGTTGTGAGCGTGACCGGTGCAACAGTCGATCAGTACGGCAGAAGACTCCCCGGATGCGACTGAGGCTTTGATTTCGCTCGTGTAGCCTCCAAGACCCACGCCGGTCCAGGGTTTGTCTTTAAACATCTGCCAAGCCTGCCCCCAGACTTCCATCCTGACAGTAACTCCGGCATCCAGAGTGTCATTCTGCATAAACCCTTCGAGCTGACCGGGCACGCGATCATTCGTGGAAACGGCGATCACCAGCAAGACCGGAATTGCGAGCAGGCTGACGATGCGCAGATTTTTGCTGAGTAGTGGCACCAGGAGCAGGAGAAAAAATGGCAAGGCAACCAGGTTGCTCCGGGTTTGCGACAGCATGGCAATTGCGGCTGCTCCGGCACCTATAACGATAAAAAGTAGTGCAAGGGGGCGCCGGTTGCTGCTGAAGAAAAACAGCCCTCCCGTGAGCGTAAGGAAACTGCCCAGTAGCGCAATATTCCCGAAGTTGATCGGGTTTATTCCGCCGCCAAAGCGGTTATTCAGAAGCGAGGTAATAGAGCCGTGGTCCGCGACCAGCGCCGAACCCAGCAGAGCGAAAATGGATGCAGCCAAGAGACCTGCTGCTGCAAACAGTGTGTTTGCGCCCACTCGGGCATAGCTCAGGGCGATAATCAATGGCCAGAAAAGAACAAAGCGGGCGTGAGCACCAAGCGTTTTCCCGCCCTCGTAACTGAAACCTTCAACTGCCCAGGACCAAACGCTCACGAGTACAAAAAACCAGAAAGCAAAATGCAGCAAGCGCAGCTCTTTGGGCTTATCCCACCCCGCTTGGTACAGGGATTTTCGATAGCTGATCAAGAGGCCTGTCATGGCCAGTAGCAGAGCGGCGGCGGCCAGAACGCTGGATGACAGCAATGCGCCCGCGACACCGATTACAAAAAGCAGGTGAACAGGCTTTTTGACGTAGTCGGTCATGTCAGCACACCTTGTCCGGATTGTAGGGATTTTTTTCGCCGGGAGGCCGGTGTCGCATGCGCTTGTATTCCCATTGGTATTGCCCGGGAATATTCCTGATACAGTGTTCGACAGAGAGGTTCAGAGCTGTTGTTGCTGTCACCGCGTCTTTATCATCCAGACCAGGCTCAGTTTCCCGCACGACAATCCGAAACCCGCGAGCGTTCTCCAGCCGTTCGGCGTAGGTAATCAGAACCTTGGCTCCTGTGCGCTGCATGAGTTTTGAAACCAGAGTCATGGTTTTGACTTCCATGCCGAAAAACGGAGCAAAGGCATTCCCTTTGCCACGCGGGGACTGGTCAGGAAGAATGCCGGCAACACCGCCCTCCCGAAGAATGGAGGTCAATCTTACAAGCCCTCGCCTGTCGCCTCGCACGAGTTCTGAGCCAAGCCTGCCTCGCACCCGGATCATGTAGTCCTCGAACTCCGGCATGTTGGGCGGGCTATACAGCGCAGCCATTTTGTAGCGGGATGAGAAAAACAGCCCCGCCAGCTCCCAGTTTCCGAGATGAGGCGCGAGAAGGATCAGCCCACTGCCGTCGGCCATGGCTTCGTCAATTAACTCAAGCCCCTCGGTGTCACGGATCAGGCCAAGGCATTTTTCAACCGGCCATTCCCACATCAAAGGAACCTCCAGCATCGTCATCCCCGTGTTCATCAGCGATTCTTTAGCCATGGCTTTGCGTGCGGGCTCTGAGAGCTCCGGGAAACAAATCGAAAGGTTGATGTCGGTAACCGCACGCGGCTTGGCTGGCAGTTTCCACATAATTAAGCCCACAAGCTTGCCAATCCTTTGGGCGTTTGCCAGAGAAAGCCAGCCGGCTATACGCAGAAGGCCCGCCACAAAAAAGTACTTCAACTTGCTCATTTTCTGCCGTACCGGTCTTCGTAACGGACAATGTCATCTTCACCAAGGTAGGAGCCGGATTGCACCTCAATCAGCTCCAGATCAATAACTCCGGGATTTTCAAGAGAGTGCACCTGGCCTATCGGGATGTAGGTAGACTGGTTTTCGGTGACCAGATAGGTTTTTTCGCCGTTGGTCACTCGTGCGGTACCGCTGACGACAATCCAGTGCTCAGCGCGATGATGATGCATCTGAACCGAGAGCTTGGCGCCGGGCTTAACGGTGATCCGTTTTACCTGGTAACGAGGGCCGCTGTCGATGGAGTCATAGATACCCCAGGGCCGGTAGACCTCACGGTGATTCATGTGCTCGTGCCGGCCATCGTCGCGGATTTGCTCAACCACTGCTTTTACGTCCTGCACTTTGTCTTTGTGGGCGACAAGAACGGCATCTTTCGTCTCGATGATGACGAGATCATCAACTCCAATAGTGGCAACGAGCCGACTATCTGCGCGAACAAGCGTGTCACGGGTTTGATGGGCAATTACGTCGCCGCTCAGGCTGTTCCCGTTCGAGTCTTTTTCGCTGACATCCCAAAGCGCGGACCAGGATCCTATGTCACTCCATCCGGCGTCCAGTGAGACAACCGCAGCATGATCGGTCTTCTCCATCACCGCATAGTCCACGGATTCAGAGGGGCATTTAGCGAACAGTTCCGAATTCACCCGGATAAAGTGTAGATCCGCGCTGGTGTCTGCCATGGCTGCGCGGCAGGCAGACAGAATGTCCGGGCGATGTAGTTCCAGCTCTGTCAGATATTGTCGCGCACCGAACAGGAACATGCCGCTGTTCCAGAGATACTCCCCGGACTCAAGATAAGTTTTGGCGGTCTCAATATCGGGCTTTTCCACAAAGCCATCAACGGAGAAACAATCGGCGGCGAGCTCATTGCCACGATGAATATAGCCGTATCCGGTTTCAGGTTGGTGGGGGACAATACCGAAGGTCACAAGCTTGCCTTCTTTTGCCAGAGGTACGGCCTTAGCTACGCCTGCCTGGAAAGCCTCGACATCTTTGATCAGGTGGTCGGCGGCAAGAACAAGCATAAGCGGGTCATCGCCATCGGCGTTCTCGCAGAGCTGGAGTGCCGCCAACGCAATTGCCGGTGCGGTATTGCGGCCGCAGGGTTCAAGAATGATGCAGCTGTCTTCATGGCCGGATTGCCGCATTTGTTCCGCTGCCAGAAAGCGATGCTCTTCATTGCAGATCAGGAGTGGTTTTTTGGCGTCCATTCCGTCAAGCCGGGCTACCGTCGACTGCAGCATCGATAGCGGGCCGTCTGTCAGTTTAAGAAACTGCTTCGGGTTCAGTTGTCGTGACAACGGCCAAAGTCGCGAGCCGGTACCGCCAGCCATAATGACGGGATGAATCATGAGCTTACTCCGGGCTTGATTGAGTTTGTGAGAGCGTTCCTGAACCCTGTGTTCAAAGGTGGAATCTTATCATATGGATTGAGCATCTACAGCGCAGCTGTAAAGCGCTTGGGGCTCGTTGCAGGGGTCATAGTTTTTGCGACGCTTCCCAGGTTTGTTTTCGGTCACTGAGCTCCCATGCAATGCGCTTATAGAAGCGTTGGATTCGTCTCTCCGTGTAGCGCCTTCGCCATGCCGGAATCGCTGCAAGCCTGTTCTGAGCGCCGGGTGCCCCCAGCCCATCGACCAGGAAAAGCTCTGGTTGGTTGTTGCGCTGGCTGATGACCAGGTTGTGAGGCAGGAGGTTGCGGGTCAATATGCCTGTATTTTCAAGCCACTCGCAGAAACGCTCCGAAGCAGCTTTAATAGGTGCGTCAAAACCCTGTTGCTTCAGGTAGCTCTCAAGCGTCTGCGCAGGGTCGCCGTTATCGTCCAGAAGAAGCTCACTTTCATTGGCGGTGCCGAGCGATGTTGGCGTTTCGCCATAGAATTGCGGGAGATGCTTCCAGACACGGCTTTCGTGGCCCTGTTTGATCAACGATACTATGGCGCTCTGCTGATGAGCACGTTGTTCCTGTGTGTTGTCGTTGATTCTGGATTTGCCGAGCAGTTTTTTGAGAGGCATCTGCCGCTGATAACGAGCTTCTATATTTTCAGGACGAATTACTTTCAGACAGCGGCCAGGGTTGTCCGGGTGCAGATAACAATGGCGGTTGTAGCCCGAAGCAAAGGGCTTTTGGTCAGAAAGATCTATCACGGCAGTGGTTTGTCTCTTCGGAGTTATAGGCTGATTGCCGGGTTGAATCTCATCATTGGCAATTTTTTCTGCTGGCAACTGGAGCCTGATGGTTATGAGCTTTTCTGAGGTGTCCAAGCTTTGTGTGGCGTTCGGCGATTGTAACACAGAGGGTTTTCGAACCCTTGACGGCCCGGTCTGGGCTGAGCAGGTTGCCGATGCGTTGCGGCTTGAGTTCAAAAATTGCGGGCACACCATGAGCACTACCCGGGAACTGCTGCAGTATGCGGCAGCGTTTCCTCCATCGGATTATGCCTTGGTGTTTGTGCAGTACGGGCTGGTGGATTCCTGGCTGACGTTTCGTGGAGCGCCTTATGTGCTTTATTACCCTGACAACCCGCGTCGGAAGCTGGCAAGAAAACTGGTTAAAAAGCTGAAGAAGTGGGCGCGTTCTTTACAGCTTCAAAAAAGGCTGGGGGCTGTCGAGCAAGTACCCTTGGATGAGTACATTGAAAACGTGCGGGCAGTCCTGAAGTCTGCGCCGGACAGTCAGTTTGTTCTGGTGGCGACGGCTCCAAACCGTGACACATCCCGGAACCCGAGAATCATGAGGTATAACGCGGCTCTTTCAAAGCTTGCTGGTGAGGAACACAACGCAATCTATGCGGATGCCTGGGATGAGCTCTGGAATAATCTTGATACCTGCGTGATGGATGATGGAACTCACCTTACATCCCAGGGGCATCAAATTGTTGCCAGCTCTGTTCAGAATGCTCTCAGGCTCGGGAGCTTGCGTTGAGAAGCTCGTAATAGAAAGCCTCTGTTCGGTTCGCCATAGCCTCCAGTGTCAGCTCCCGTGAAGCATGCTCAAAACACGCTTCCTGGCTTCTTTTCAGGCTTTCCGGATCTGCAAGTTGCGCTGACAACAGGGCCTGTAATGCGCTCAGGTTTGTTGCGCTTGCCAGGCTTTCGGCAGGAAGTATCTCAAGAGCGCCATTGACGGGCGTTGAAAGCGCTGGGCAGCGCAACAGCAAGGCTTCGACAAGAATGTATGGAAAACCCTCGCGCTCGGAACTGATTACGCACACAGATGCTTGCTGAAGCCAGGCCGCAGGGTTGTCTTCGTAGCCGGGCAGCTTTATGAAACTTCCAGCGCCCAGGCGCTGTATTTGCGCCTTCAGTTTTTCGGCCTCTGAGCCATCGCCCAGAATATAAAGCGTAAGCGGCGGTTTTAGTGCTGTCCACGCGGAGATCAGGTTATCGAACTGTTTGACCGGCTCAAGCCGACCTACGGCGACTGCAAAGGCCTGGGCTTTCGGAATTGTATGAGTGGTTTTAGCTTTGTCGCCGTGGGGCTTGACCCCATTGTGAATCAGCTTTGTATTGCGATGCGAGAGTGCCTCCTGAATGCCTTTGCTTACGGCAATAACACCGTCAAGTTTATCGAAATCCTTATGACTGGATTTGGTGCCGTGGACAGTGCCGACCCTTACGTTTCCCTGAGTTTTTATCCCTGATATCAGCGCGGCCGCTTTATTGCCTTGGGCGTGGAGTACGTCAGGCGATAACTTGCGAAGTGCTCGCCTCAAGCGCAGCTTCAACAAGGGGTTCCGTCTCCCCCAGTGAAGCGGTAGAGGATGGAAATTGATCGTGTGTGAAAAACGATGCCGGAAATCCGGGTGTGCAAAAACGTGCACTTTGTGCCCGCAACGTGCGAGTTCTTCCGCAAGATCAGCTGTATGCTTCTCCATGCCGCCCCAATTACCTCCCGGAGTGGCGATTAGCTGAGCAACGGTGAGGCGCTGAGCCGAGCTCACGGTGGCGAGAGCTCTTTAGCAAGAACTTTGCGGTAAACCTCCAGTGTCGACTCCGTTTGCGCCTGCAGACGGAACTTGAAGGGAATCTCGATATTCGGAGTGCTGCCGTTCAACAGCTTGAGTGCAACCTGGGCGAACTCACGGGTGTCATCGGGTGTTACCAGTCCGGCAGGGAAGCACGCCTGCAGTGTTTCTGCTGCGCCTCCCCGGTTAAACGCAACGACGGGCGTTCCGGATGACAGCGCCTCGGTAACCGTGCGGCCGAAAGGCTCGGGCTTTGTCGACATGTGGCAAACCAGGTCGGCGAAAAGGTAGAGCTCCGCCATGTCATCTCGCTGCCCCAGAAAGGTGACCTTATCGGTAAGCCCGAGTTTCGCCCGGTGTTGTTCAAGCTCTCCCATGAAGTGCTCTTTACCGGGTTCCGCTCCGCCAACAATAATGCCATGGCAATTGGGCCTCTCGCGGACAATTTCTTCCATGGCATCAAGAAATTCGAGCTGGCCTTTCCAGCGGGAAATGCGTCCCGGCATCATCAGAATGCGCTTGTTCTCAAGGTGCGGAAACTTTTCAAACAGAGTCTGTAACCATGCGTCGCTTAACTCACGGCGCTGAAAGTAATCCACATCCACGCCGCGCTGTATCACCGTCAACTTTTGTTCAGGAACTTTGAAGTTTCGAAGAACGTAGTCTCGTACGCAGTTTGAAACCGCAATCACGTGATCTGATTTTGCCATAATCGCGCTGTAGGGGTTCACCGAGTACATGCCGTGGAAGCTCGAAACAACTGCGGGGCGCAGATGCGCCGGCAGTCCCGTCAACGCAAGTCGCACGATCCAGGCCGGCATGCGTGAGCGCACGTGAATGATGTCTGGCTCCAGCTCCCGGATCAGCTTCCTCATGGGCCGGATCTGACCGAAAGATGCGGGCGTTTTCCGATGAATGGGCATCTGTATGTGAGTTGAGCCTTGCTCCTGAAGGCGTTTTGCCAGCGGGCCGCCACTGGAAACGACAAATGACTCATGGCCGCGCCGCACCAGGTCAGACGCAAATTCCACAGTTCCTCTTTCTACACCGCCACTGTAGAGGGCCGGCAACGCCTGAAGAATTCTCAAATGGTTGTCCTTCTTCGTTCTTTTTGCTTTCCTCCTGCGCCTGGAGCAGGCCAGCGCTGGATGACCCAGTTTGCCGCCCGATCTGCCTCCCAGAGGGGTTTCGCTTGCCCGATCTTGCCGCCCATAACCGTAGCATGATCGCTCCAACGGGCCACATAACCCATTTCGACCAGCCGTTGGACTCCGCTGGCAACCCGACTGCCTGGGCGCTCAGAGAGTTGAAATAGCCCCGTAGGCACACCGGATGTTGCAGCTTCGCACACCATCGACATGCTGTCTGGCGTTACCCAGATTGCTCTGGATGCGGCAACATGATGGTTAAGCCAGTCTTCGTGGGTGTCGTCAGGATCTACCACTGTGACCCGCAGGCCTGAAAGATCATCAAGTCGCTCCCTGAGAGCTTCCGGTGTCCGCCTTGAGCTGCTTATCGTCCAGCGCCATTGCGGGTATTCGCCAATCAGGTTGGCAATTTGGCCAAACACAACGTCGTCGTCCCAGTCGAAATGCGCAGAAGGTCCACCAAGTAACAACAGAGCTTCGGGCTTGTCAGTGATCCTTGCCAGAGGGGTAATTGTGTTGATAACACCCTCGGTGACCAGGGTGTCCCGGTTCTGCGCAACACCGTCATGGGCAGGAATAATTGCGCCGTCGATCCAGGTGCGAGGGAACCCGGGCTTCATGATAACCAGCGTTCTGGCTTTCTTGAGCCTACGCAACGATAGCAGGAGCCCGTGAGTACCCGAGCCTGCAGCTACGATCAGGTCCGGGTGGGGGAGTGCTCTGTCCAGCCTGGGAGGTATCGCCAGAAGTGCGCGCCAAAATGGAACCTTGGCGTCGTGGGCATCTATCCAGAACAGGCTGGCCCCGGCTTTCACCCGCAACCGGTTGCCAAGGCCCTTCAGTTGGTTCCTGTGCCCCGGTTTGTTGTCTGTGAGCAACCATATAACAGGTGCTGCTGATGTTTTATTTGTCGCCATAGAAGCCCGGGTCGTCCTTGTCTGGTCGCGTTTTGAAACGTCGGTGCATCCAGAGGTACTGATCTGGAGCACGCCGGATCTCGCGCTCCAGAATCTGATTGATCAAAGTCGCGTCCTGCAAATCATCCCCGCTGGGGAAAGGTTCCAGTGGCGGGTGAAAATAGATGTCGTAACCGGGTTTATCGTCTCGCCGGAAATGGCTGAACGGAACCACCTTGCATTTGCTGCGCGCCGCAATGCGCGACGTCGCAGTTATGGTGCCGGTTGGTATGCCAAAGAAGGGTGCAAATACAATATCTTTGCGCCCATAGTCCTGGTCAGCGGCGTACCATACCGTGCGATTATTGCGCAGGCTTCGGAACAAGCCCCTAAGGTCTTTGGCTCCGAGTACGGTTTCATATCGGCGCTCCCGTGCCCGGGTCATAATGGCGTTCATGAGCGGATTGTTGTGATCACGCTGCATTACATCGGCTTCGATGTACTCGGTGACCAGGCTGCCACCGAGATCCAGTGTACTGTAATGACCGCCCAGCAACAGAACGCCCTGGCCCTCGGCCAGCGCGTTATCAAGGTGCTCCTTGCCGTGAACTTCCGTTATGCCAGTGAGCTTTGCAGGGTTTCGGAACCATGCAATACCCAGTTCAATCAGGCCGATTCCGTTGGCGACAAAGGTATTTCGAACCAACGCAGCCTGCTGCGACTGATTGAACTCCGGGAAGCACAGCCGGATATTCACCTCGGCTATGTGGCGACGTCTGCTTGCAAAACGCCAGGCCAGAAGGCCAGCGCGTTTGCCGAGCCACCACTGAAAACGGATGGGAAGTTGGGCCACACACCACATAAGGGCAATCCCTGCCCAGGTCGACCACCAGCGAGGGTGGAGGTAGGCTGAATACTCAGTGTTGCGTGGCTGTTTGCGGTATTTTTTCTTCACGTGAAAAAGGTCCCGGGAAGTCAGTAGATTGCTGGCCAGGTTATGGTGCCCTGCAGGATCAGTCGTAAGCAAACCAATAGGCTTTGCGATATGATAGCGCACTGGTTTACCAGGAGTCCTGCGTGCTTCAATTTATCTATTCACAACTTATACGGTTGCTGCTTCCATTCATTCTTTTTCGGCTGTGGTGGCAAGGCCGGCAGGCCCCGGAGCTGCGCCGTAACTGGCAACAGCGCCTGGGCTTTGTGCCCCGAGCCAGCGGCACTGTGGTTTGGGTGCATGCTGTGTCAGTTGGCGAGACCATTGCTGCGGCGCCTATGGTGCGGCGCCTGCTCGCTCGTAATCCCAGTATTACGATACTGATGACAGCCATGACGGACACGGGTCTGACGCAGGCCAAGAAAATGTTTGGTGATCAGGTTCAGTACGCTTACGCACCCTACGATACTCCAGGTTCAATACGCCGTTTTCTGAACCGGGCCAATCCCCGGATTCTGGTCATCATGGAAACAGAAATCTGGCCGAACATGATACGCCAGAGCCGTTCCCGGGGCGTGCCGGTTTTTCTGATCAATGCGCGGCTTTCCGAGCGGTCCGCCCGAGGTTATGAGCGCGTCAAAAGCCTGGTTGCGCCGATTATGCGCAGTATCAGCTGGGTGGCCGCTCAGGCAGAAAAAGACGCAGAGCGGTTTCGCAGAATTGGCGTTGCGGCATCCAAGGTTACGGTGACAGGCAGCGTGAAGTTTGATGTAGATATTCCCGAAGCTGTGCGGGAGACTTCGCGCGAGCTCAAGGCGTCCTTTTCCTCGCGCCCGGTCTGGATTGCCGGTAGTACCCATGAAGGAGAGGAGACCCAGTTGCTGGAAGCGCATCGGCAGCTTTTGAACAGTCATCCTGATGCCCTGTTGATTTTGGTGCCACGCCACCCTGAGCGCTTTGAATCGGTTACGGAAAAAGTGAGCAAACAGGCGTTCTCGCTGGCCCGGCGATCCCGTAGTGAAGATCCCTCAAATGCAGACGTTTATCTTGGGGATACTATGGGCGAGCTGATGATGCTTTATGGCGTCAGCGATGTGGCGTTTGTGGGCGGTTCGTTGATCGAACGCGGTGGTCACAACCCGCTGGAGCCAGCAGGTTGGGGAATCCCGGTAATCTCGGGGCCCCACGTGTTCAATTTTGAAACCATATATCAGCGTCTTGTGGACGACCGTGGCGTTGTTATTGTAAGTGGCTCCGATGATTTGTTTCAGCACCTTTCGACATTATTTGATGATGTCGATGAGCGCCAGGCCAGCGGGCAGAGAGCGTTGTCAGTGGTCAACAAAAACAGAGGTGCGCTGGATAAGGTGGTTGATGGGATAATTGAGCGGGTCTGAAAGCATCAGGGGCAAGATAGGGTGAGGAGGTTCAGTCTTCACCCTATCTACACTGTGATTTTCTGCGCTATATCAGCGCAAGCTATCGAGTAGGGTCTTCCAGGGTGTTCTGGTCTTTGGCCAGAGCCTCTATGCCAGGAGCACTGGCGCTCAGCCAGTTGTTCAGCTCAATCAGGTCCCTTGGGCTTAGCGTGCCTGCTGACTGTTTCAACAGCAGCGAATTTAGAACGTAATCATAGCGAGAATTGGCGTAGTCGCGCAGAGCCACGTAATAGGCGCGCTCGGCGTCCAGTACTTCCACGATGTTACGCGTGCCCACATCGTATCCTGCGCGGGTTGCGTCCAGCGCGCTGCGCCGCGACACAATGGTCCGGTCCAGAGCCGACGTGGTTTCAATGTTGTTGTTGATGGTCAGAAACCGGCTGCGAGTGTCTACCCGCACGTCCCGGCGCACCGTGTTCAGCGATTCTTCTGCCACTACAACCAGTGAACGCTGCTGGCGTACGCCCGCCTGGATACCTCCGCCTGCATACAGAGGAAGGCTCAACTCCAGGCCAATTACGCCTTGAGTGGTGGTGCCTGCGCGCTGAAATATGGACGTCTCACCACCGATATTGTCAACTTTGGATTTGCCATAAGACGCTTGCAAATCCACTGTCGGATAATGTCCTGCTTTGGCTACTTTCAGATTTTTCTCGCTGGCTTTCAAGTCGAAAATCGCCGCCTGAATGGACCAGTTTTGTTCCAGAGCCGTTTTTTCCCACAGGTCCGGGTTCATTGGATTTGGTGGATTCAGTGGGAAGTTCTGGCGCAAATTTTCCAACTCTTCGGTGTACTCACCAGTCAGCCGTGCCAACTGCTCGCGGGCAATATTCAGGTTATTCTCTGCGGCAATTCTTTGGCTGCGGCTGTCATCAAAGGTGGCGCGGGCCTCATAAACTTCCGTGATGGCAATCAGGCCCACATCAAAGCGTTCCTGGGCCTGGTCGTACTGGCGCTGAATCGCGATTTCAGTGGCATGAAGCGTGGTGACCGTGTCCTGTGCGCGCAGCACATCAAAATACGCCGAGGCGACATCCAGAATCAGCTGTTGTTGCGCCAGATTGTACTGGGCGCGGGCGGAATCGGTCTGGAACTGGCTGGCGTCATAACTGAACCAAGCGTCGGCACGAAACACCGGTTGAGTCAGTTGCAGTCCAAACCCGACCGTGGTGTAGTTCAAAACTTGGAGAGGCCCGTCAATATCAGTGTAGTTGGCCTCTGCCGAAGCACCTATTTGTGGCAGAAGCTTACTGCGACTGATATCGCTGGCAGCCTGCTGGGACTCAAACCTGGCCTGGGCTGCAGCAATGCCGGAGTCGTAGGAGAGTGCTTTCTCATAGGTTTCGACCAGGTCCAGGGAGAGAGCGGGTTGTGCCGCCAAGAGCCCAACTAGCCCGGAAAGCAATCGTTTCTTCATTGTTACTCCTGAGTACATATGCGCGTCTGCGCCCTCTCGGGGCGCTTATATAGGGAATGCCGGATATCTGCGGAAGATATGGTAACGGCATCAGTAATGGCGTGAAAAATCGAACCGGCCTGCAAAGACCCATCATTATGGACAATAATTGCTCCCAGCTCTACACTTGCAAATAGCACTCACTTTGAGTGCTATGCATTATAGACTCGCGTCTTGACGGGGTGCTGGCTACCTGATTTGTTTGGGTAGCCGGCTGAGATTGCAACGCAGAACCCGCGACCTGATCCGGATAATACCGGCGTAGGGATTGAGACCAGACCATCGAAGAGCCAGCGCTGCCTGTGAAATAAAGGCATAGCTACTCTCTCCGTCATACGCGACCCGAATACCAAAGCCAGATTCCGGGAGCGAATGATGACAGATTTGCCAACTTACCTCAGTGATTCCGCCCGCGTAGATTCCGCCGCGATACAGCCGTTGCCAGGGTCGCGCAAAGTGTACGTACAGGGTAGCCGTTCCGACCTGCGCGTGCCTATGCGGGAAATTACAGTACAGGATACACCCACGGAATTGGGCGGCGAGAAAAACCCGCCTGTGATGGTGTACGACACATCCGGTATTTACATGGACCCAGACGCAACCATCGACTTGCGCAAGGGACTGCCTGCTATTCGAACCGCCTGGATAGCCGAACGCAATGATACCGTGGTGTTGCCAGGCTATACATCGGAGTTCACCCGCCGTCGTATGAAGGATCCGCAGCTTGATCCGCTCAGGTTCATGGATGAGCGTAAGCCTTTGCGCGCGCAAGCGGATAAAAACGTCACCCAAATGCATTATGCGCGTCAGGGTATTGTTACGCCGGAAATGGAATTCATCGCGATACGCGAAAACATGAAGCTGCAGGAAGCCCGCGAACAGGGGCTGTTGAAAGATCAGCACCCAGGTCAGTCATTTGGGGCCAGCCTGCCGCCGGAAATTACCCCCGAGTTCGTGCGCGACGAAGTTGCGCGGGGCAGGGCAATTATTCCCGCCAACATTAACCACCCGGAATCTGAGCCGATGATCATCGGCCGCAACTTCCTGGTGAAAATCAACGGCAACATTGGCAATTCTGCGGTTACGTCCTCCATTGAGGAAGAAGTGGAGAAGCTCACCTGGGGCATTCGCTGGGGCTCCGACACCATTATGGATCTCTCCACCGGGAAGAACATTCACGAAACCCGCGAATGGCTCATCCGAAATTCACCGGTGCCCATCGGCACAGTGCCCATTTATCAGGCCCTGGAAAAAGTAGGTGGCGTGGCCGAAGACCTCACCTGGGAGATCTTCCGGGATACCCTGATTGAGCAAGCAGAGCAGGGCGTAGACTACTTCACCATCCACGCTGGCGTGCGCTTGCATCACGTGCCCATGACCGCCAAACGCACCACAGGCATCGTCTCCCGCGGCGGCTCCATCATGGCGAAATGGTGCCTGGCTCACCACCAGGAAAGCTTCCTGTACGAGCACTTCGAAGATATCTGCGAAATCATGAAAGCCTACGATGTCTCCTTCAGCCTCGGCGATGGCCTACGCCCAGTCTCCGTATCTGACGCCAACGATGCTGCCCAGTTCGGCGAGCTGGAAACTCTGGGCGAGCTCACCAAGATTGCCTGGAAGCACGACGTGCAGTGCATGATCGAAGGCCCCGGCCACGTGCCCATGCATTTGATTAAAGAGAATATGGACAAACAGCTGGAATGCTGTGACGAAGCACCGTTTTATACCCTCGGCCCACTGGTCACCGACATAGCCCCGGGCTACGATCATATAACCTCCGGCATTGGCGCTGCCATGATCGGCTGGTACGGCTGTGCCATGCTCTGCTATGTAACGCCCAAAGAACATCTGGGCCTGCCCAACAAAGACGACGTAAAAACCGGCATCATCACCTACAAAATTGCCGCCCACGCAGCCGACCTGGCCAAAGGACACCCCGGCGCCCAGATACGCGACAACGCCCTCTCCAAGGCCCGATTCGAGTTCCGCTGGGAAGATCAGTTCAACCTCGGCCTGGATCCAGACACCGCCCGCGCCTTCCACGACGAAACCCTGCCCAAGGATTCCGCGAAGGTGGCGCACTTCTGCTCTATGTGTGGTCCAAAGTTCTGCTCCATGAAAATCTCCCAGGAAGTCCGCGACTACGCAAAAGAGCACGGCTTGGACGAGATCTCAGCGGTGGACGCCGGCATGCAGGAGAAATCCAAGGAATTTATTGACGCTGGAAGTAAGCTCTACGATAAGGTCTGAGTTTCCCCGAAGCTGGCGGCCGGCGTAATAGGAGCTCGCGACTGCCAGCGTATAGCTCATGAGTCTGGGGCGGGGATCGAGAGGGCTTTCCAAAACTGTGCGGAGCCATGGATGGCGGAGCCCAAGCGTCACATGGATGTGCCGCAAGGAGCGTGTTTTGGTAAGCCCTCTCGATCCCTGTCTTGCACCCAAGCAAGCACCAAGAAGGCTTGCAATACCCCACAGCCTGAGTCTATCGTTCAAAGTCGATTCCACTGCAGGGTAAACCATGACCGAGCCGTTCCAGTTTAAAGCCAGCGACGTCACCATCGAAAAACGCGAAACCGTCTTCGAGGGCTTCTTTCGCATGGACAAGTTATGGCTGACACACCCGCGCTTTGATGGCCGGAGTATGCCTCAGTTTACCCGCGAGCTCTTCATCCGCGGCGACGCTACCTGCGTGCTCCCTTACGACCCCAGCCGCGACGAAATCGTGTTGCTGGAACAATTCCGCCTAGGTGCACTCGGGCGTGACCAGTCCCCTTGGCTGCTAGAACTCGTAGCTGGAATGAATGAAGACGGCGAAACCAACGAAGACGTCGCCCAACGAGAAGGCCAGGAAGAAGCCGGGCTTAGCTTCAGCAAACTCGAAAAAATCTGTGAGTACCTTGTCTCTCCCGGTGGCTCCACCGAAATGATTCACCTCTACTACGGTCGCGTAAACACCGAATCCGCAGGAGGTCTCTTCGGCCTTGAACACGAGCACGAAGACATACGAGCCCACGTGGTTTCGGTGGATGAAGCCATCGCTATGGTCAGTGATGGCCGTATCAACAATGCGGCGGCCATCATCGCCATACAATGGTTACAGTTAAACCGACCCAGATTGCGGGCGGGAGGTAGTAATGGGTGAATGGGCAATGAAACCCAAGCGCTATGTGCCGGACCTACGTCAGTTTGGTGCCCTGTGCGAAGGCAACTACCAGCGCCTTCGCAGGTTGCGTCAGCTACGAGTGGACGGTCACCCTGTGTGCGAAATTGAACTGCATCGGGAAAACGACTATCTGGGCCGAATCCGGATTCAAATACTGCAAACCGCCCGATTCACCGAAACGCTCCTGCTCGAACAGGTCCATAATAGCGGTCGCTGGCTCAACAACCCGCGGATGACCGTGCGGGTTTACCACGATGCGATGATGGCGGAGGTCATCAGCTGCTACCGGGACACGCAAATTGCGCCCGTTAATGACTATCCCAACCGCTTTATGCACCATCCGGATGAAAAAGTTCAGGTCAACGGATTTCTTGCGGACTGGCTTGAGTATTGCCTGAGGTTCGGCCACTTGCCGCTAGAGTATGCGGCCTGGTCTGCCGGCGAAAGTGCGGACTGAAATTGGCCCTGGAGAAGGCATTATTGTTAAATACTGCAATATATTGGTCGCGGTGATTCAGAATGTGACGCCTGTTCCAGTCAATAGTGATAAATCCCGACACTGACAACGTACACTTGTTTTGAATCCATCCCTCATGCGAAGACAGCGAGCACACCAAAAGCATCATGACGTCAAAGGAAGCAACTCGCCCACTTCGGGTATTGCAGCTAACGGATCCGCACCTGATGGCCAGCGTTGATGGCGCGCTGCTCGGTGTAAATACCCGCGACAGCCTCGATGCAGTTATAGCGGAGGTGCTCGAATCCCGCGGGCAACCTGATTTGATCCTGGCTACAGGCGATCTTGCTCAGGATGGCTCGGAAGAAGCCTATCGTGTTTTAGGCGACCGCCTTGGTGTCTTTGACTGTGGGTCCGCATGGCTTGCGGGAAACCATGATCACGCTGAATCGCTGACAAAAGTAGCAGCGCACTATGGCGCAGACCTGAGACACATTGTTCAAGCCGGCTGGCAGTTCATTCTTCTGGATTCGTCTGTGCCAGAGAGGGTGCATGGGGAACTTGCTCAATCCGAGTTGGACTTTCTGGCGGAAACTTTGGCGCAGCATCCGGATTTACCGGCACTTGTCACGCTGCATCACCATCCGGTGGATATAGGCGCTGACTGGATGAGGGACATCGGCCTCAGGAATCGTGAAGATTTCTGGCAGGTGATTGACCGCTTCCCGCAAGTAAAAGTCGTATTGTGGGGCCACATTCATCAGACCCACGAGCAGCAGAGAAACGGCGTGCAGCTTCTTGCCACACCTTCGACCTGTATTCAGTTTACTTCCGGTTCACGCAAGTTCTCTGTGGAAGATCTGGCGCCAGGATATCGTTGGTTCGAACTCGAGGACTCCGGCAGTTTCACAACGGAAGTGGGCCGAGCCCTGGAGTTCGAGTTTGAGCTTGATAAGAACAGCTCGGGTTATTGAGCTGCTTCCGCGAGCTTTCGTTCCTCAATTGCATTCCCGGCACTTTGCGTCCGCAGTTCGCGGGCTGCGGCTACCATTGCCTTGAGGGCGGGGATCACCTCGTCCCAACGACGGGTCTTCAGGCCGCAATCCGGGTTGATCCACAAACGCTCTGCTGGAATCCTCTCCGCTGCCTTTCTCATCAAATCTGTCACCTGTTCCACTTGTGGAATGTTCGGCGAGTGGATGTCATAAACGCCCGGGCCGATATCGTTGGGATACTCAAACCCCTTGAAGGCATCAAGCAGCTCCATGGCAGAGCGTGACGTTTCAATGGTAATCACGTCCGCGTCCATGCGGGCAATGGCCGAAATGATGTCGTTGAACTCCGAATAACACATGTGGGTGTGAATCTGAGTGTCATCATGCACGCCGTTGGCGCTGATACGGAAAGCTTCGATAGCCCATTCCAGATAGGTATTCCAGTCTGATTGGCGCAAAGGCAAGCCTTCGCGCAAGGCTGCCTCATCAATCTGGATAATACCCACGCCGGCCTGTTCCAGATCCTGCACCTCTTCACGTACTGCCAAGGCCAATTGTAGGCAGGTGTCCTTGCGTGGCTGATCGTCGCGCACGAATGACCAATTCAGAATCGTCACAGGCCCGGTGAGCATGCCTTTCAAAGGTTTGTTCGTCAGAGACTGAGCGTATTTGGTCCAATCGACGGTCATGGCGTTGGGGCGGGTGATATCGCCAAACAGAATGGGTGGCTTCACGCACCGGGAACCATAGGACTGCACCCAGCCAAAGCGGCTGAAAACATAGCCTTCCAGCTGCTCGCCGAAATACTCCACCATGTCGTTGCGCTCAGCTTCGCCGTGCACAAGTACATCCAGACCAAGTGCTTCCTGTTGCTCAATGCAGTAAGCAATTTCTTCATGAATCCGTGCTGTGTAGCTCTGACGGTTCAGGTTTCCCTGGCTAAACTCTTTACGAAACTTGCGTATTTCCGGAGTTTGAGGAAAGGAGCCAATGGTCGTCGTTGGATAGGCTGGCAGCTGGAATCGTTCTTGCTGCAGCTTGGCCCGGGTGCTGAACGGGCTCCTGCGATGGCCGTGCTCTGGTGTAATAGCCAACAGCGCCTTGGCAACCGCCGGGTTGTGGGCTCGTGAAGACTGTCGGCGGTTTTCAATGGCTTTCCGGTTGGCATCCAAATCCTTAGCTACGGCGTCCCGACCTTCATCGAGCGCCTTCGCCAGAGTGGCCAATTCCTGCAGCTTCTGGCGTGCAAAGGCCAACCAGTTGCGGATTTCTGAATCCAACGTCGTTTCGTTCTCAAGATCAACGGGCACGTGCAAAAGCGAGCAAGAGGTTGCAAGCCAAAGACGTTCTCCCAGCTTTTCCCTTAGTGGCTCCAGAAGATCCAGAGTGGCGTTCAGGTCTGTTTTCCAGACATTGCGGCCGTTGATAACCCCGAGGGACAGCACTTTGTGAGCCGGCAGCCAGTCAGCCAGTCGAGCAACTTCGATTTGGGCGCTGATGGCATCCAGATGAATGCCGGCAACCGGTAGCTCGCAAGCAAGTTGCAGGTTTTCGCGCAGTTCCCCGAAATAGGTCGTCAGCAGCAGTTTCACTGGAGCTGTTTTCAACTCGTGGTAGGCGAGTACGAATGCGTGTCGCCAGTCGGCGTCCAATTCTGTCACCAGCGCCGGCTCGTCAATTTGCACCCATTCGGCGCCTGCTGCTGCCAGTTTTTCAAGCAACTCGCTGTATACCGGTAGCAATTTTTTCAGCAGCTTCAAGCGGTCAGATTCATCCTTGGTCTTGCCCAACCTGAGATAAGTAACCGGGCCAATGATCACTGGTTTTGCAGTTACGCCTTGCGCGTGAGCTTCGGCCAGTTGCTCCAGAATGCGCTCAGCATTCAAGCTGAAACTCGTGTCGGCACTGAATTCCGGCACTATGTAGTGGTAATTGGTGTCGAACCATTTGGTCATTTCACCCGCATGCACACTGCAGCAGGCGCTGTCGCAGGGAGCGCGGCCCCGGGCTACACGAAAATACGCATCCAGCGTGGTGCCCTCATGGCTACTGGCGCGCTCTGGCAAATTGCCGAGTGTGACGCTCATATCCAGTACCTGATCGTACAGAGAAAAATCGCCCACAGGTGCCAGAGAAAGACCCGTCTGCTCTTGCCAATTCTGCGCGCGCAACTCAGCGGCCGTTTCCTGCAGGGCTCGTTCACCTGACTTGCCGTGCCAGAGGGCTTCCAGAGCAAATTTAAGTTCCCGGCGGGGGCCGATGCGAGGGTAGCCAAGGCTATGAGTGGTGGTCATCCGGAACTCCTGATTCTGTGTTTTTTGGGCGTTGATAGGAGTTGTCAGATTAGCGCTCAGATTTAATGAATAATAATGGTATTATTTCAGGGTTCCATTAATTTTACTCATGGGTTTCCCAATGATTGAGCGTAACCACCTGGAAGTGCTCCGGGCTGTGGAAACAGAAGGTTCCCTGACCGCAGCGGCGAGTCGCCTCCACCTCACCCAGTCCGCGCTAAGTCACTCTGTCCGCAAACTGGAACAGCAGCTGGGAACGCCAATTTGGCTGCGCGAAGGGCGCCAGCTGCGATTGACGCAGGCCGGCAACCACTTGCTTGCTCTGGCTAATCGGCTGCTGCCACAGTTCGAACATGCGGAAATGCTCATCGACCAGTTTGCCAGAGGGCAGGCGGGCACTCTTCGCATCGGAATGGAATGCCACCCGTGTTATCAGTGGCTGTTGAAAGTTGTTGGCCCCTACCTTGAGCAGTGGCCGTCGGTGGATGTCGACGTAAAACAGAAATTCCAGTTCGGCGGCATTGGCGCCCTGTTTGGCCACGATATCGACATGCTGGTCACCCCTGATCCATTGCACAGGCCCGGTTTGGTGTTTGAGCCTGTGTTTGATTACGAACAGGTGCTGGTAGTTGCCGCCAATCACAGCCTGGCAGGCAAGCCCTGGGTCGAAGCAGCGGATCTTGAGCCGGAAACCCTGATTACCTATCCCGTGGCGATCGAGCGGCTGGATGTGTTCAATTACCTGCTGGTTCCCGCAAACATGCGCCCGGCCCGCCATAAAACCATCGAGACCACGGATATCATGCTGCAAATGGTCGCAGCAGGCCGTGGGGTGGCGGCGCTGCCCCGCTGGTTGGTAACGGAGTACAGCGATCGGCTGGCTATTGTTCCGGTAAAACTGGGTAAAAATGGCATCGCCAAACAGATCTTTCTGGGCCGCCGCGAGCGCGATGTTGGTGTGCAGTACATGGATTCGTTCATGAAGCTGGCGCGAGAGGTTCGCTGGCGCTGACGTTTCGGTTACACTGCGAAAAAATCTGCCAGGAACTACCGTTATGAGCGAAACACCTCCCGATTTGAAATACATCGAAACTCACCAGTGGGTGCGCGTAGATGCCGATGGCACGGCTACAGTTGGTATTACCGACTTTGCCCAGGAGCAGTTAGGTGATGTGGTTTATATCGGCGTCCCCGAGGTGGGTGAAACGGTAACCGGTGGCGAGGAAGCTGGCGTTGCCGAATCCGTGAAATCCGCATCCGACGTGTTCAGCCCGGTAACGGGTGAAGTACTTGAGGTCAACGAGAGCCTTGAAGACGAGCCCGAGAAAGTCAACGAAGATCCCTATGGCGAAGGGTGGATGTTCAAAGTCAAACTCGCCGACCAAGGTGAGCTCGATGGGCTAATGGATGCGGATGCTTACGCTGAGCATTTAGCGGCCGTCGAGTAAGTCTGGCAGGAACCGTCGGGCAAGGCTGTCCAAAACTGTGCGGAGCCATGGATGGCAGAGCCAAGCGTACATGGACGTATTCACAGCGTGTTTTGGACAGCCTTGCCCGATGGTTCCCTTCGCCCAAGCTTGGGTGTAGTGGTTGTCAGTTAATGTATAATCCCGCCCTGATTTTCTTCCCCTAGGTGGTTGCCATGAATTTCCGGGTTTTATATCTACGCAAAGGCGCCGAGCGCAGGCTCCGTGCTGGCCATCTTTGGGTTTACAGCAACGAAGTCGATATCCAGCGGTCGCCTCTGGCACAGTTCGAAGCCGGCACTCAGGCTGAGTTGCGGGCATCGAACGACAAACCACTCGGTGTGATTTTCGTTAACCCCCATTCCCTCATCTGCGGCCGCCTGATCAGTCGTGATGCTGCACAAGGCATGACACCGAATCGCCTGACCCAGCGCATGGAAACGGCGCTAACGTTGCGGGCCAGGTTGTTCGACAAGCCCTTCTATCGCTGGGTGTTCGGCGACAGCGACGGGCTGTCCGGGCTGGTGGTGGACCGCTTTGGCGATACCGTAGTGGTGCAAATCTCCACCGCTGGTATGGAACAGATGAAAGAGTCGATTGTCCGGGCGGTTCAGCGCTTGGTGCATCCGAAAGCCATCATCCTCAAGAACGATGGCAAGATGCGCAGCGTTGAGGGGCTGGCTACCTACATTGAGCAGGCGCATGGCCCGGAAGCGACACTGCTCGAGGTTGAAGAAAACGGTGTTCGCTTCGAAGTGCCGCTTGAAGGCGGACAGAAAACCGGCTGGTTTTACGATCACCGAATGAATCGTCAGCGTCTGCAGGCTTACGCGCCGGGTAAGCGGGTGCTGGATGTGTTCAGTTACGTGGGTGGCTGGGGCATTCAGGCGGCCTGTGCAGGCGCCACCCAGGTTACTTGTGTGGACAGCTCTTCAGGCGCCATTGATTCTGTGCATCACAATGCGAAACTCAACGGCCTGGATAATGTGGAAACCATTGAAGGCGATGCGTTCGACGCACTGAAGGCGCTGGCGGAGGAGAAAGAGAAATACGATATCGTTGTACTGGATCCGCCGGCCTTTATTCCTCGCCGTCGCGACCAGAAAGCCGGCGAACAGGCCTATGCGCGCCTGAACCAGTTAGGTTTGCGGTTGCTGGAGCGGGATGGGGTGCTGGTTTCAGCATCATGCTCCATGCACCTGTCCCAAGAGAAACTGGTTGACATTATCCGTGGCAGCGGGCGCAAGATTGATCGCTTCGTGCAACTGCTGGAGCAGGGGCACCAGGCGCCGGATCACCCTATTATTCCCGGAATTCCCGAGACGGATTACATCAAATCCTGCTTTGTGCGATCCCTTACCGGGTTTATGTGACGCTAAAGCTGAACCCGCTCTCTAAAAAGGCGAGTTCAGCGCTTTTTGGCGAACATCAGCTGCGAAGCGTCATAACATCCCAACCCTTATTCCTGGCGAACTCATCCAGCTTTGAATCAGGATCAACTGCAACCGGGTTATCCACTTTCTTTAGCAGCGGCAAGTCATTGTGTGAATCGCTGTAGAACCAGGCGCCGTCCAGACTTTCATTGTGAGCCTCCAGCCAGTCGTTCAGTCGGGCGACCTTACCTTCCTGAAAGCTGGGAGTGCCCGCAACGTTACCCGTATAGTGCTCGTTGATCATCTCGGGCTCAGTGGCGATCAGGTGCTCAATCTCCAGCAATTCGGCGATTGGCTCGGTCACGAATCGGTTGGTAGCCGTAATAATCATCAGCGTGTGACCGCGCTGTCGGTGGCTGTTCAAAAGCTCTTTGGCCTTTTTCTGCAGCATGGGGCGCACTTTCTTATCCATGAATTTGCTTCGCCATCTCAGAAGCTCATCCATGCTATGGATCGAGAGGGGCTGAAGCGCAAACCCAAGGTAGTTCAGTATGTCCAGCTCGCCATTCAGGTATTCCTGATAAAAACGATCATTGGCTTTGCGATAGGTCTCGGCATCAACAATACCTTCCTCTACCAAAAACTCACCCCAGGCATGATCACTGTCACCAGCGAGCAGGGTGTTGTCCAAATCAAAAATTGCGAGCGTCAAGCGATTACCTCCAGGGGAACAGGGCGTGCGAAAGCCGGTATCTTACCATGGGTGCCGGAGTGCAGCTGCGTTTGCCGAAGTCTTGGGATTCTGTAAGAATGAGCGCAACTTGGAAAAAATCCGGCCGGTAAATATCTCACCGGCCTGCCGACTCTATCAAGAGGACTGTACCGTGATCGATTCAGACGGTTTCAGACCCAACGTCGGAATCATTCTGGCCAACCACCGGGGAGAAGTTCTCTGGGCAAGACGAATAGGGCAGGACTCCTGGCAGTTTCCCCAAGGCGGTATTAATCATGAAGAATCGCCGGAAGATGCACTGTACCGGGAGCTTGGAGAGGAAGTTGGCTTGGGCGCCGATGATGTTGAAATCATCAGTTGTACCCGGGGCTGGCTGAGATACCGCCTTCCCAGAAGGATGGTACGGCACAACTCGCACCCCGTCTGCGTGGGGCAAAAACAGAAATGGTTCCTGCTGAGGATGTTATCACCCGATGCGCAAGTACGCGTTGACGGTACGGATTCACCGGAATTCGACGGTTGGCAGTGGGTAAGCTACTGGTACCCGTTAGGTCAGGTGGTTTCGTTCAAGCGTGAAGTGTATCGACGTGCGCTGAGAGAGCTTGCACCAAGGCTGTTCTACGACATGGAACAGTGGCACCGGAGCGAGCATAACCGGCGTTTAAAGGAACAGGCGAAATGACGGACTGACAACCCCATGCTGAGTATTCTGCGAAGTCTTGTACAAGAGGTAAACAGCGCCCGGGACCTTCCTGAGGCGCTGGGTATTATTGTATCTCGTGTGCAGAAAGCCATGGGCACCGAAGTCTGCTCGGTTTATCTTTTGGACCCGGCTTCCAACCGCTATATTCTGATGGCAACCGAAGGCCTGTATCTGAAAGCCGTAGGCAAAGTGAGCCTTGCGCATTCGGAGGGACTTGTCGGCCTTGTGGGTTCCCGGGAAGAGCCGATCAATCTCGAAGATGCGCCATCCCACCCCCGCTATCGTTATTTTCCCGAGACCGGCGAAGAGCGTTTCCGCTCCTTTCTCGGGGTTCCCATTATCCACCATCGTCGGGTGCTCGGCGTTCTCGTGGTTCAGCAGCGGGAGAGTTCCCGGTGTTTTGACGAAGGCGAAGAGGCATTTCTGGTTACGGTTTCCGCTCAGCTGGCGGGTGTTATTGCTCACAGTGAAGCGACCGGTGCCATCAGCGGCCTTTCTCTGACCGGTGAGGAAGCCCGAGATGTCAGCTTCAACGGTGTGCCGGGGGCACCTGGTGTTGCCATAGGTCATGGCGTCGTGGTCTATCCGGCCGCCGACCTGGATGTGGTTCCCGACAGGCCGGCGGAGGACATTGACGTCGAGCTGGAGTTATTCCAGTCGGCTGTGCAAGCGGTCTGCGCGGACATCGAGCAGGTTGCAAAGCGGCTGACTTCAACGCTTCGCCCGGAAGAATTGGCGCTGTTTGATGTGTATCTTCGCATGCTGAGCGATGAAGCCTTGCCCGGTGAAGTTAATAACCGAATCCGTGAGGGTATCTGGGCTCAGGGTGCGCTCAAACAGGTAGTTCAGCATTACGTTCGTCATTTCGAAATGATGGACGACCATTATCTCCGGGAAAGAGCGGTCGATATCCGCGATCTTGGCCGCCGCCTGCTTTCCTATTTGCAGGAAGGCGAGCAGAAAGATCTGAATTATCCAGAGCGCACGGTTCTGGTCAGTGAAGAGCTGACACCTGCCATGCTTGGAGAGGTGCCCCGGGGGCAGTTGGTCGGCCTGGTGTCGGTCAAGGGCTCCAGTAACTCCCACGTCGCCATTCTTGCCCGCGCAATGGGTGTGCCCACCGTTATGGGGCTGGTGGATATTCCGGTCAACCAGCTTGATGGCAAAGAGCTGATCGTTGATGGCTTTGAGGGGCAGATCTTCGCTTCCCCTTCTGCAGATCTCAGGGTGTTTTTTCAGGCTATTTGCGAAGAAGAGGACGAGCTTGACCGTGGACTCGAAGCGCTTCGGGACAAGCCCTGCGTCACAACGGATGGCCACCGGGTACCTCTGCTGGTCAATACCGGATTGATGACCGACGTTGTGCGCTCGCTGTCTCACGGTGCAGAAGGCATAGGTCTTTATCGCACCGAAGTGCCATTCATGATCAAGGATCGCTTTCCGTCAGAACAGGAGCAGCGGCAGTATTACCGCGAGCAGCTGGAAGCCTTTGCGCCGAACCCGGTGACCATGCGTACGCTGGATATCGGCGGAGACAAGGCGCTGACGTATTTCCCGATCGAGGAAGAAAACCCGTTTCTGGGCTGGAGGGGCATCCGGGTGACGCTGGATCATCCCGAGATCTTCCTGGTTCAGGTGCGAGCCATGCTCAAGGCGAGCGAGGGCCTGAACAACCTTCAGGTCATGCTGCCGATGATCAGCAACATTTCCGAAGTTGAAGAATCTCTGCACCTGATTTACCGGGTTTATCACGAGGTGCGGGAAGAAGGCTTTGACATCCATATGCCCAAGGTTGGCGTAATGGTAGAGATACCGGCGGCGGTATACCAGATTCGAGAACTGGCTGATCGCGTCGATTTTCTCTCGGTGGGCTCCAACGATCTGACTCAATATCTTCTGGCGGTAGACCGCAACAACCCTCGCGTTGCCCAACTCTACCACTCATATCACCCAGCTGTTCTTCAGGCTCTGGTGCGAATTGCTCAGGATGCTCATGCCGTCGGCAAGCCGGTAGGCATCTGCGGCGAGCTGGCGGGGGACCCCGGCGGCGCACTGCTGCTGATGGCCATGGGCTACGATTCCCTGTCCATGAATGCGGCCAGTTTGCCGAAAGTAAAGTCGGTGATTCGCAGTGTCAGCCGGGAGTGGGCGGTGACGTTATTGAAAGACGTCCTGTTGCTGGATTCTCCTCACGTTATCAAAAGTTGTGTGGATCTTGCGTTGCGCAATGCCGGCTTTGGTCGCTACCTCCGACCTGGCAAGTCTACGTCGGCGGCCTTGGCGGAGAAGGCAGCTTCCTGAAAGCGCACTTGGAACTAGGGTGCGAGCTCTAAACCGGGTTGTTACCCTGTGAGATATACAGTGCCGAGAGTCCGCTCTGGCTCTTTATCCGGAAAAGGAACAGCTATGAAAGCGCCAACCGATCTAAAACCTTCTCCACGCATTGGGCTCGCGCTCGGTGGCGGGGGGCCGTTGGGTGGTATTTACGAAATCGGCGCACTTCGGGCGCTCGATGAAGCGCTGGATGGGCTGGACTTCAATAGCATCGACGTTTATGTCGGCGTTAACGCCGGTTCGTTTGTTGCGGCCAACCTGGCTAACCAGATGACCACAGCGCAGCTGTGCCGGATCTTTGTCCGGAACGAAGCCGAAGTTCACCCTTTTCACCCGGACGTGTTCTTCCGCCCGGCTTTCAAGGAAATAGGGAGTCGGATGCTGGCGATGCCAAGGCTATTTTCTACCGCCTTGCGCCGTTTTATCAATAATCCCTACGACCAGAGTCTGCTCGAAGCCCTTACGCTCATGGCGCAGGCGGTTCCAGCCGGACTTTTCGATAATGAGGGGTTGCATGAGTACCTCAAGCGGGCGTTTTCCATGCTGGGGCGCTCAAACGATTTCCGGCAACTGAAGCGCAGTCTCTACATTGTTGCTGCCGACGTTGAAAGCACAGAGGCTGTGTGTTTTGGTGCTCCCGGGTTTGACCATGTGCCGATTTCCAGAGCCATTCAGGCGAGTACAGCGTCGCCAGGCCTGTATGTGCCTGTCGACATAGATGGTCGGTATTACGTGGACGGAACCCTGCGCAAAGGCCTGCATGCTTCGGTAGCGTTTGAAGACGGTGCTGATCTGGTTTTCGCGGTAAATCCCCAGGTGCCGATTGACGCCAGTGCTGCGGTGAGGGCCGGAACCATGGCGCCGGGGGAGTTGACCCGTTCAGGCATGCCGAATCTGCTGTCGCAGATGTTCCGCACCATGGTGTATTCCCGCATGAAATCAGGAATCGCGCACTACGCGACGGATTATCCGGATAAAGATATTTTGTTGTTCGAACCCACCAGAGACGACGCCAAGCTGTTTTTCTCAAACGTGTTCAGTTTCCAGTCACGCAGAATGGTTTGCGAGCACGCTTATCAAATGACTCGTCGGGATCTGCTGAACCGGGCAGACGAGCTGGAGCCAAAGTTGGCGAAATACGGTATCAGGCTTCGTCGGGACAGGCTCGAAGATGAACAGCGCACAATAAGTACCAGCCTTTATGGCGAAATGCTGCCGTTGTATGTGGCCAAGAGCAGGCAGAAAAAAGCGGCGGGGAAAGGCAAGCTGGTGGCCGGACTGGAAAATGTCACCCAGTTGTTTTCAAAAGCAGAATAACTGACCGGACCAAGGGCATACAACACCCCTGATCCGGCAGTTTCCGATCCGCACTGATCAGAGTATATAGCGGCTCAGGTCCTCATCTTCCGACAGCTCTCCAAGCTTTTCATTCACGTAGTCAGCAGTCACTTCAAACATCTCCGTTACGCCATCTCCGGCATCGAACGACAAGCTCTCGAGCAACCGCTCCAACACAGTATGGAGGCGTCTGGCACCGATATTCTCGGTGGTCTCGTTCACCTTCCAGGCAATCTCGGCAATGCGGGCGATGGCATCTTCGCTGAACGTCAGCTTAACGCCTTCGGTGGCCATCAGCGCTTCGTATTGTTGAACCAGCGATGCGTCCGGTTCTGTGAGAATGCGCTTGAAATCGTCGGGGCTGAGAGCCTGAAGCTCCACCCGGATTGGCAGGCGGCCCTGAAGCTCCGGAATCAGATCTGATGGTTTGGACAGGTGGAACGCGCCCGAGGCAATGAACAGAATGTGATCCGTGCGCACCGAGCCGTATTTGGTGCTTACAGTGCTGCCCTCAATCAGCGGCAAAAGATCCCGTTGAACCCCTTCCCGGGAAACATCTGAAGAAGTGTTTTCCGAGCGCTTGGCCACCTTGTCAATTTCATCAAGAAACACAATGCCATTCTGTTCCACTGCGAGTATGGCTTTGTGTTTGATCGATTCTTCATTGACCAACTTGGCGGCTTCTTCTTCCTTCACCCGTTTGAGGGCTTCCGCCACCTTCATTTTCCGGGGCTTGGATTTGTCCGCAGCCATGTTGGAAAACATGCTCTGCAGTTGGTTGGTCATCTCCTCCATACCCGGCGGTGCCATGATCTCAACACCGGCGGCCGAGCTGCGAAGATCAATTTCAATTTCCTTGTCGTCCAGCTCACCTTCTCGCAGTTTCTTCCGGAAAAGCTGGCGCGTGGACGAATCCTCTGAGGTCTTCTGGCTGTCTTCGTCAAAGCTTCGGGGCGGTGGAATCAGGGCGTCCAGAATGCGGTCTTCGGCAGCGTCCAGGGCTCTTTCTTCGTGGCGCTTCATTTCCTGAACGCGCAGCATTTTAACCGCCATGTCGGCCAGATCACGGATAATGGATTCCACGTCGCGCCCAACATAGCCCACCTCGGTAAATTTGGTGGCTTCCACTTTCAGGAAGGGCGCATCGGCCAACTTGGCCAGACGACGGGCAATTTCAGTTTTACCTACGCCAGTGGGGCCAATCATCAGAATGTTTTTGGGTGTAACCTCATCGCGGAGGGTGCTGTCCAGTTGCATCCGGCGCCAGCGGTTTCTGAGGGCAATCGCCACGGCCCGCTTGGCCTCTTGCTGACCCACGATGTGTTTATTGAGCTCGTGAACAATCTCACGGGGAGTCATTGCAGACATGATTACTCCGGATCGGTCGTTTTGGAAGGCGCTTCTTTGGAAAGCAATTCGATCGTGCGATTATGATTTGTGTAGATGCAGATATCCGCCGCTATATCCAGACCCTTCTCCACAATCTCGTGGGCGGAAAGCTGGGTATTTTCCAGCAGTGCGCGGGCAGACGCCTGCGCAAACGGACCGCCGGAACCAATAGCGATCAACCCCTGCTCGGGCTCGATCACGTCGCCATTCCCGGTGATAATCAGAGACGCCGTTTTATCTGCCACCGCCAGAAGCGCTTCCAGTCGTCGCAAAGCTCTGTCTGTACGCCAGTCTTTGGCAAGTTCAACGGCTGCTCTCGTGAGGTTCCCATTGTGTTTCTCAAGCTGGGCCTCAAATCGCTCAAACAGAGTAAAAGCATCCGCAGTGCCTCCTGCAAACCCCGCAATCACCTGGCCATTATAAAGACGGCGAACCTTGCGGGCGTTACCTTTCATCACGGTATTCCCCAGAGAAACCTGGCCGTCGCCACCCATGGCAACTTCGTCATCGCGTCTGACGGAAAGTATGGTAGTCATTAGGGCTCCAATTGCCTGATAAAAATCGGTATTGGCCAGTTATGGAGGCAGGATAGAGGAATTCAAGTAGTTCGGGGAAGAGGCTGTGGCGCAGGGCTTTCCAAAACACGCTGTGAATACGTCCGTGTACGCTCGGCTCCGCCATCCATGGCTCCGCACGGTTTTGGAAAGCCCTGCGCCACAGCCTCCCATTGTCCTCGGGGAACACTTAACCCTGCTTGGGAACCTTCCGTATAAGCGGCTGAATGTTAATAGACACCAGCTTGTCGATCGCCGAACTCATCTGACTTCGGGATGCGAACGGGCCAACATTCACGCGGTACCACACAGAGCCGCTATCAAGCTCTATGCGCTGCACGCCAGCCCTCAGCCCCTGGAAGGCAATCTGCGCGCGCTGGCGCTCGGCGTCTTCCTTGCTGCGGAACGAGCCGGACTGCACCAGGTAGTCGAAATCCTGCTTGGTCGGACCGGGGGTGTACTCTTCTACCTTCGGGGGAATAACCTCCGATTCCGGAAGCATCTCATAAAACCGGAAGCCCGGCTTTTTCTCGACCTGTTTGGTCGTTGTGGCGGCAGGAGGCGGCGCCGATTTTTCGGTTGTCGTTCGCGGTTGCGGCCCACCGCTGGTGGGCACGGAGTTCAGGTAGACAATGAACCCGATAAACCCGCCAACAGTCGCCAATGACAGAATCCATTTCAAAGACAAGCCTCCGCGTTGGGATCGAGCCGGCGCTGCCGGTTTGGTGCGCTTGTTCTGGGCGCGAACAGGCTTGGTCGGTTTTCTCTTGGCGGTGGCTGATGGTGAGCCAGACCGGTTTTTGCGCGCGTAATCTCGGGACATTTTCGTTACTTACATCTCTTCCGGTGCGCTGACACCCAGCAGATCAAGCCCGTTTGCAATTACCTGGCGTACCGCGAGGTAGAGGCTGACGCGGGCATCGCGCACTGCTGTGTCTTCAATCAACACTTTATGGGCGTTGTAATAGGTGTGGAACTGTCCTGCCAGATCCCTCAGGTAGTGCGTGAGGTGATGTGGTTCGCGCTGGGTGGCGGAGTTGGCGACCAGTTCCGGGTACTTTGCCAGTTGGTTTGCCAGTTCTTTTTCTTCATCCAGCGTGAGTAACGACAGGTCGCCCACGCATTCGTTAAGCCCGCGGTCGACACCCTCTGTCGCCAGTTTCCGCAGCACGCTGCAAATGCGGGCATGGGCATATTGAATGTAATAAACCGGGTTTTCATTGGTCTGGGAACGCGCCAAGTCAATATCGAAGGTCAATTGGGAATCAACCCGCCTTGCAGCAAGGAAGAAGCGGGTAGCATCCCGGCCCACTTCGTCGATCAGGTCCCGGATGGTGACGTAACTACCGGCGCGCTTGGAAATTTTCACTTCCTGGCCGGAGCGGGTAACCATGACCATCTGGTGCAGAACATAATCCGGCCAGCCTTGAGGAATACCTGCGTTCAATGCCTGCAGACCAGCACGAACGCGGGTGACTGTGGAATGATGGTCGGCGCCCTGTTCGTTGATGACGGTAGTAAAGCCGCGCTGCCATTTATCCATATGGTAGGCCACATCTGGCAGGAAGTAGGTGTAGCCACCGTCTTTCTTGCGCATGACCCGGTCTTTATCGTCGCCGAACTCTGTGGTTTTCAGCCACAGCGCGCCGCCGTCTTCGTAGGTATAGCCGTTGTCCTGGAGACGTTTTACAGCCGCTTCCACCTTGCCGTCCTGGTACAGGGACGATTCGAGGAAATACACATCAAACTGGACACCGAACGCTTTCAGGTCCAGATCCTGCTCCCGGCGCAGATAAGCCACGGCAAATTCCTGAATGGCTGACCTGTCTTCGGGATCCGCGCTGGCGGTTACTTCCCGGTCATCTGCGGTTACGGTATCGCCCGCCAGATAGGCCTTTGCAACATCGCTAATGTAGTCGCCGCGGTAACCGTCTTCCGGCCAGCTTTCGTCCTCAGGTGTCAGACCTTTGACACGTGCCTGTACCGAGAGTGCGAGATTGTTGATCTGGGCGCCCGCGTCGTTGTAGTAGAACTCGCGGGTAACCTCGTAGCCGTTGGCTTCCAGTAGCCGGCAAAGACAGTCGCCAATGGCCGCGCCGCGTCCGTGGCCCACATGCAGCGGGCCGGTTGGGTTGGCAGAGACAAACTCCACCTGAACTTTTTCCCCTTTGCCGCTGCTATTGCGTCCGAACTGGCCAGCTTCACCGAGAACGGTATCAACGACCCCGAACGCACTGGCTGTGCTCATGAAGAAGTTGATAAAACCGGGGCCTGCAATCTCCACTTTCTCCACAGCGCTGCTCTCGGGTAATTTCCCGATCAGCATTTCGGCCAGCTTGCGTGGTGCACACCCCGCCGTTTTCGCGGCGACCAAGGCGATGTTGCAGGCATAATCCCCGTGGGACTTATCTTTGGTGTTGCCCACTTGCGGCGTATAGGTCTGATCGGCAGGCAGCGCGCCCTCTGACTGAAGGGCGGCCAGGGCAGACTGGAGCAGGTCGGAAACGGTCTCTTTCATGCTGTGGGGTGACTCGGGTTGTATAAATGAGGAGGCGGTAAGCAAAAACGCCCACCGAAAATTCGATGGGCGCCATTATCGCGGAAAGTTGTTTTGTAAGCAAAATGCCCAGCGCGCAACCGGGCTTTTTGATGAGGGTTTTAGTTTACTGGCATTGGGTCACAGTATTATATTTACTCTGACTCCCCCCTGGGGGAGCGCTGGCATTCAGGTCTTCCGCCGAGCAGGGCAGCCTGTAGTCAGTGCTTGCCGATGATGAGAAGCCGGATACTGCTGAGGTTGCCGTTAATCGAACGTCTACCCAGTTGCACTCCCCTTTAGGGTAAAGAACGTTAAACTGAATAGAGCCGCTATCGTCAGTTTGCACAGTTGTTGGAACGCTCGCCGGGTTAGCTATTTGAATGCCGTTGTTGGCGTCTGCAAAATTTGTGTCACATGTGGTTGTTATTGTTGGTGTAAATTTCGGATCTGCATTGTCGTCTCTGTCGTAGGAACCTTTGCTAAACCTAAGAGGAATAATGCTAAGTTCGACTGTTTGATTTATCGATGCGTTGCCGTTTGCGTCAGTGACAAGAATGCCCCAAGGTTGTTCATAGAAAGTTTCATTCTTCTCAAAGATCTCATTACCTGTGCCGATCGTAATCGTTAGCGCTTTTCCGGCTACCGTTAGCTGCTCAGTGTCAGAAATGGTTGAACCATTTTCTTTTTCTGCAACGGCTGTGATCGTTATGTCCTGTCGCCCACTCGTACCATCGCTAGACTGGTATGTGGTTGACGCACGACCTTGGCTGTCAGTGATCGCTGAGCCCGGTGAAAGAGTCCCGTTGGTAATATCGCTGAGGCTAAAGGTAATGCGAGCATTTTTGACCTTGTTGCCGCTGTCGTCTTTTATAGTCGCAACAAGCGTTGTCTGGTCGTTAGTGCTTATCTGGGTGCGCGTTGCTCGCAGTTCGATGGTTTCTGGCGAAAGTGCGACAAACTCAACGCTACGCTGGGTAGAAATTCCAGGATTACCGGAGCTGTCAATTTCTGTCGCGGTAATAAGTGCTTGACCGGCATTGTTTGATTTGATTTGAACGGTTGCCTGTCCAGATGCATTGGTTGAAATCTTCTGGACAGTATCGTTGTTTGCGAATGTGCCGCGAGTCGTTGAAAACTCGATATCGCCACCGTTTACTGCGGCACCATTCTGGTTCCAAGTGACTGTTACTGTTTCGGTAATAGGAGCGTTCTGGCTATCAAGTCCGATTTCTATCTCCTGCCCTTGTGGTGGAGTGTCGAATACGAAGCTGTCCTCGGAGATCGTCACAGTGCTTTTTGTGCTTACTTTGCTACTGCCTTCATATGCACTAACGGTAATAGTGTCAGTGCCTCCATTGCTGGCAGTTAGAGTGAAGTTGACCGCCCCAGAACCATTTGTGGTCAAGGATGATGCTTGAATAGGGTTATTGCCGGAGCTTGTAACCAAGATGTTTTCGCTCGCTATTCCATTGCCTGCGGAGTCAGTTAATTGAACGAAATAGCTGGCAGCATCTTGGTTGGCTACGGCAGTGGGCCCGCTAATGCTAATAGATGTTCCTGTAACGGCTACGGATATCGTGCTGGATGCTGTTCCTGATTGCGCGGTTACACTGACAGTTCTGTTTCTCGGGTCGCCTTGCGAAGTAAGTATGGCTTGAGCATTGCCAGCCTCACCAGTAACTGAATCGAGTTGTTGGAGAAAGGCATTCTGGTCAGCGGAAAACAAGACAGGGACATCTGGAAGTAAAACGCCACCTGGGCCTCTGACCAGCGCACTGATAGTTGCCCGGTTTTTACCGGCGGTATCAATGGAAGGAATGTCTGTTAGTAATTGTATCGAGCTTGCCTGTGTAGATTGGCTGGAATCGGTTCCGTTATCGGAGCCTGATCCGTTTGTATTATTTCCTCCGGCCAAGGGGGTTGAGCTCTCATCCCCGCCGCAGGCGGCAAGTATGAGAGTCAATGAAATTGCCGCAGCACGCGCAAGGATTTTCCCTGACATTATTTTTCTCCAATTTTCGTTTACAGCACAGGTCTTCTCAGGCTGCGCGTTCGTTCCCGCAGGAAGAGCGCAAGTTTAAATATTTTTAAAGTTTGATGCTTAGTTTGCTGAAAAGCATAGCATAGGTTCCTTGCTTACAATGCTGATTAGTATTCATTTTTGAAATTCTTTGTAACATCCCGAAGGTCAGCGAAAGAGGGGCGTCAGCCGGTTTCCTGAGGATCTACATCAATCATCCATCTAGTCCCTTTCGGGAGCTTTTTCCTCTCAAGCGTCTGGCAAATACCGGTCAGCAGAATGTTTAGCCGTTTCCGGTTATCGGTGTTCAGGACCAGTTGCGCGCGATACCTGTCAGCCCTGCGAGCTATTAGCGCGGGAAGCGGACCCCATATTTCGATGCCGGGCGCCTTGGCGAGTGGTTTTATGCTGTCCAGTATTTGCAGGCTCTGTTCCATCGTATCCGCTTCAGCCCGAAAGATTGCCATGGCACGGAAAGGCGGGAACTGGCCGGCCTCGCGTTCTTCAAGAAGTTGGTCAGCCATATCCAGATAACGGCCGTGGCAGAGTGTTTTGAGAAGTGGGTGGTCGCTGTGGCAGGTTTGTACAACCACTTTTCCTGGTTTCGAGCCTCGTCCGGCTCGGCCGCTTACTTGAAGCAGCGTCTGGATCAGTTGTTCGGGGGCCCTGAAATCAACGCTGAAAAGCCCGCCGTCTGCATTGATTACGATCACCAGGGTCACATTGGGGAAGTCGTGACCCTTGGCCAGCATCTGGGTTCCAACAAGGATACAGGGTTTGCCGCTGTCGACCTGTTTCAGAATACTCTGGATGCTCCCCTTGCGCTGAGTGCTATCACGGTCGACCCGCACGATAGGCGTATCCGGGAAATTGGTTGCGAGAATGTCTTCTGTTTGCTCTGTGCCCTGGCCAACCGGCTTGAAAGCGTCGCTTTTGCATTTCGGGCAGGTTTCGGTCGCCGATGCCTGGTATTCGCAGTGGTGGCATCGCATCGCCCGGTCACGACGATGGTAGGTCAGGCGAGTGTCGCAGCGCGGACACTCAACCATATGGCCGCAATCAAAGCACATCATGACAGGCGCAAAACCACGACGGTTTACGAAGACCAGTGCCTGGTTGCCACTGTCCAGAGTTTGTCCGAGTGCCTGCAGTACAGGGCGAGATAGCCCTCCCTCGAGTGGCCGGCTGCGTATATCCAGCAGACTGATTGATGGTGGCAGGGCGTTGCCAGCTCGTTCTTCAAGCCGAATGAGTTGATACTTGCCCCCAAGTGCGTTTTGGTATGATTCCAGCGAGGGCGTTGCAGAGCCCAGAATAACCGGGCAGCGGTTCAAATGTGCGCGATACACCGCGACGTCCCGGCCCGAGTAGCGAAAGCCTTCGCCCTGTTTGTAAGAGCTGTCGTGTTCTTCATCAACGATCAGCGTTTTCAATGAGGTAAATGGCAGTAGCACCGCTGAGCGTGTGCCAATGAGAATAACCGGCTCGCCGTTGCGAATTTTCAGCCAGGCGCTCAGGCGTTGGCTGTCGTTGAGAGCCGAGTGCCATACCTGGATGCGTTCGCCAAAATAGCGTTGAAACCGTGCGACGGTTTGCGGTGTCAGGTTTATTTCCGGAACCAGCACCAGCGCCTGATCTTTGGCTGTGAGGTTCTGTTTAAGATAGTGCAGATAGATTTCTGTTTTGCCGCTCCCCGTAATGCCATATAGAAGGGATGCGCTGAAACCGCCCTCCGGCAGTGGCAGCTGGGAAGCAGCCTCGCACTGTGCGTCTGATAACTCCGGAGCGGCTATGGTTTCCGCGTGCCGGCCTTCAGAGATGTCATTCGCTGGTGTGGCAGCTCGAATCAGCTCCTTGTCACATAGTGCTTTCAGCTGCGGGCGGGAAAATCCGGCCTTTATGATGTCGCTGCTTTTGGCGCCCTGTTTATGCTGTGCGATCCAGTCCAGCAGGTTTTTTTGCTTATGCGCGTTCGCTGGCAGTGCGGCGCTGCTGCCACAGGCTTGCCACCAGTCCTCGGCCTTCTCCATGGCGGGCCGACCCTTTCGCAACGCGGGAGGCAGCGCTGTGAACAGACATTCGCCCAGCGGGTGCTGGTAGTAGTTGCTGGCCCAGCTCAAAAGCTGAAAGGTTTCGTTCGGAAGTGCAGGCCATTCTTCCAGGACATTGTGAAGAGGCTTTAAGGAGATTCCTTCTGGTGGCTCAATATTGGTTTCCACGATCAGGCCAATTGCTTGTTGGCGCCCGAAAGGAATTTTCACGCGCTGGCCGGGCGTTACGATGAGTCCCTCAGGCACGAGATAGTCAAAAAGCCTTCTGAGTGGCCGGTTCAGTGCAATGCGAGCTGTGGATGGCACTGAGTGCTCCCTGTGGTAAGGCTTGCCTGCCAGGATAATTGCAAGTAAGATTCGCGGTCTGTTTCCGGCAGGGCATGATTGTGCCCCGTCTTATCATTTGATTCAAACATGCGGTGCCTGGCGCCAGGGCTTTGAAAATTGCCCCGTGATCAGGTAGCGGCATGACCCACAGAGGTTCGCCATGAAAGAAGGTATCCACCCCAAGTACGAAGACATCACTGCAACCTGCTCCTGCGGTAATGTGATCAAGACCCGCTCTACTATCGGTCACGATCTGCAGCTTGACGTTTGTTCACAGTGTCACCCTTTCTACACTGGCAAGCAGAAAGTTATGGACACCGGCGGTCGTATCGACAAGTTCCAGAAGCGCTTTGGTGGTCGTATTGCAGGCAAAAAAGACTGATACAGTCTCAGAGTTTAAAAAAAGCGCCTGAGGGCGCTTTTTTTTGTAGCAGCAAAAATAACTGCTTTGTTTTTGATTGTACGCAATTGGCCGTATTGACTGGTCAGATTTTGTTCGACCTGCCCTTGTCGTTTCGGGGCAGGCGAGCCATAATGGCGCGCTCCTTCAGACAGGCTCCTGTCGTCTGAGGGCTATTACCTTTAAACGTGACAAACGGAACAGTGGCAATGTCTCAAGATCTGAAAGAAGCAGCCCTTGAATATCACGCCAAGCCGCGGCCTGGAAAGATTAGTGTAGAAATCTCCAAGCCGACAGCGACCGCCCGCGACCTTGCTTTGGCATACAGCCCAGGCGTTGCCGAGCCGGTTCGCGAGATCGCGAAGGACCCGGAGAACGCCTACAAGTACACTGCCAAGGGCAACCTTGTAGCGGTTATCTCCGACGGTACGGCGATTCTTGGTCTGGGTAACCTGGGTCCGCTGGCGAGCAAGCCGGTAATGGAAGGCAAAGGCGTACTGTTCAAGCGCTTTGCCGGAATTGACGTGTTCGATATTGAGGTCAACTCCGAAAGCCCGCAGGCGTTTATTGAAACCGTTGAGCGAATTGCTGACACCTTTGGTGGTATTAACCTTGAAGACATCAAGGCACCAGAGTGTTTCGAAATAGAGCGCGCTCTGATCGAGCGGTGCAATGTGCCCATCTTCCACGATGATCAGCACGGCACGGCGATTGTTACAGCGGCCGGCATGATCAACGCCCTTGAACTGCAGGGCAAGAAGATTGAAGAAGCGAAAGTGGTTTGCCTGGGAGCTGGTGCCGCTGCAATCGCTTGTATGAAATTGTTGATCAGCTGCGGCATTCGCTCTGAAAACATCTTCATGCTCGACCGTAAGGGTGTGATCCACTCGGGTCGTGATGATCTTAATCAGTATAAGGCAATGTTTGCCAATGATACTGACAAGCGAACTCTGGACGATGCAATCGACGGAGCTGATGTGTTCCTCGGTCTTTCTGGTCCGGATTTGCTCACCGGTGAGCAGCTTAGGAAAATGGCGCCGAACCCGGTTGTTTTTGCCTGTTCCAACCCGGACCCGGAAATCGATCCGGCGCTCGCTCGCTCGGTTCGCGATGACTTGATCATGGCTACCGGCCGTTCGGATTACCCGAATCAGGTGAATAACGTTCTTGGTTTCCCGTTTATCTTCCGTGGTGCGCTCGACGTTCGCGCAACCTGCATCAATGAAGAAATGAAAGTCGCTGCGGTAGATGCCATCCGCAAACTTGCCAAAGAGCCGGTTCCGCAGGAAATCTGTGAAGCCTACGGTGCTGACAGCTTTGAGTTTGGTAAAGAGTACATCATTCCCAAACCCATGGATGTCCGTCTTCTGGAAGTTGTGCCGGCGGCTGTTGCCCGTGCTGCGGTGGATTCAGGTGTTGCTCGCAAAGGCTACCCTGCGCACTATCCGCTCAAGAGCATGGATGACATCATCTGATCAGTGACATTATAAGACCACAAAAAAACCGGCGGTGATCCCGCCGTTTTTTTTGTGGTTGCTTGTTTTCTGCGCTGTGGCGGGCGTGTGGGAGTTGCTGCTAAAAAATCTGGCGCGAGAGCCCGTCGCCGTTTCCGCCTGTGCCACCGGGACCACTGTCATCCGCTGCCATTGGCGCTGGCGCATCCTCTTCCTTGAATATCTCAAAAACGCCTTCCTCGCCGGGCCTCGCGCGCTTACCGGTTTCGGGGTTGATGCGAATGTTAACGATGCCGTTCGGCCGCGACATAAATGCCGAAGGCATTCCGTCCAGCGCTACTTTCATGTAATCGACCCAGACGGGCAGGGCAGTGCTTGCGCCGAACTCCCTGCGGCCCAGAGGTGCTGGCTGATCAAACCCTACCCATACAGTGGTGGCAAGGTTGTGATTGAAGCCTGCAAACCAGGTGTCCCGCTGTTCGTTGGTCGTTCCCGTTTTGCCTGCAATGTCATCGCGCCCAAGCGCCAAGGCGCGACGCCCGGTTCCGCGCTTGACGACATCCCGGAGCATCGAATGCAGGATGTAAACCGAGCGCTCATCCGCAAGCCGTCGCATGACCCGTGTATCAGGTTCGGTTTCTGCTGTGACGGCCGGAGACTTGTCGGTTTCATCGTCGGCAGCCACAGGCGCGGTTTCAATCGCGTCGCAGTTCCGGTCACAAAGTACGACGTCCGGGGCGTTGTAAATTGTTTCGCCGTTAACATCCGTAATGCTCTGAATCAGAAAAGGCTCTACGTCGTAGCCCCCGTTAGCTATCACAGCGAGACCTCGAGCTAACTCCATGGGGGAGAGCTGGCCGCTGCCCAGAGAGAGGGACAGGTCTTTGGGCATGTTTTCAACAGGAACCTTGAGCTGCTTGAGGTAGTCCAGTGTCTGCGGGATGCCGACATCTCTTAGCAAACGGATGGAAACCAGGTTCCGTGAGCGGTATAACGCCTCGCGAAGCGGAGTGGGGCCGTAGAATTGTCCCGAGGAGTTCTGTGGGCGCCAAGCGGTTTCGAGTTCCGAGTCGTCAAATACAATGGGGGCATCGTTGTAAATGGTTGCTGGCGTAATGCCGCTTTCCAGCGCTGCAAGATACAGGAAGGGTTTGAAGGTAGAGCCGGGTTGCCGTTTGGCTTGCATGGCGCGGTTGTATTTGCTCTGTCCAAAGCTGTAACCACCCGCGAGCGCCTCAATGGCACCAGTTTTGGCTTCGAGGGAGATCAGCGCGCCTTCGACTCTGGGTACCTGTGCAAGCGAAACGCGGACTGGCTGGCCAATTCCGGATGCTGCGGCTGCCTGTTCTGGCTCGCCGCCCTCGGGCGTTTCTGGTGCTTGCGGCAGTTCGTCTACGCGAACGTAAATAACGTCACCAACGCTTACAACGTCTGAAGGTTTTTCCGGCTTGGGGCCGGTCAAGTTCTCGGTTTTGTAGCGGTTGGCCCATTGCATTGATTCGAATGGCATAACAGCAGGGCCGAATCGGCGCACGTGGGCCAGAGCCTGGTTTTCGTCATCATTGACGGCGGTAATAACAGCCGGCATCAGGGACTCGATTCTCGGGTAGTTCAATATGGCGTTGGAAAGGTCCCCGCTGGCCAGCGTTTCGGCGTCGAGCTGGCCGATGGCGCCCCTGTATCCGTGCCGGCGATCATAGGCTTCAAGACCGCTTCTGAGTGCGTCCGTTGCCATCTGCTGGTCTTTGCCGTCGACGGTCAGTGTGACTGTGTACCCATCGGTATAGGCTTCTTCGCCAAACCGCCTGACCATCTCGGCGCGCGCCATTTCCGCGACATAGTCAGCGTCGACCTCCGTTTCCGTTGCATTGTAGGTGGCGGTGAGGGGGGCTTGAACAGCAAGCTCGTAAGCATCCAGAGTTATAAATTCGAGTTCTTTCATTCGGCCCAGAATCCAGTCTCTACGCTGCATGGCGCGCTGAGGGTTGGCAAGCGGATTATAGGCAGAGGGCGCCTTGGGCAGGCCTGCCAGCATGGCCATCTGCGCGAGAGAGAGTTCGTTGACCGGTTTGTTGTAATAAACGCGGGCAGCGGCGGCGATGCCGTAGGCTCGATTCCCCAGGTAGATCTTGTTCAGGTACAGTTCGAAAATCCGGTTTTTGTCCAGTTCACGCTCTATCTGAACTGCCAGAAGTATCTCGTTGAACTTGCGGATAAACGTCCGATCACGTGACAAAAAGTAATTTTTTGCAACCTGCATTGTGATGGTGCTGCCGCCAGACTGGATCGAGCCGGTAGAAACGAGTTCGATTGCAGCCCGCGCCAATCCTTTGATGTCGACCCCGAAGTGCTCGTAAAAACGTGAGTCTTCAGCCGCCAAAAAGGCTTGTAACTGAATTGTTGGGATCTGTTCGATTGTGATCGGTGCCCTTCTCTTTTCACCGAATTCTGCTATTAATCTGTTGTCTTTGCTATATACCCGTAACGGCGTCTGGAGTTTTATATCCAGAAGTTGTTCGACAGGGGGGAGGCCGGGACGGAGGTAAAGATAGAAGCCTGAGCCTACGATAACGGCGACACTCAGTCCGGTGAGAAATAACCATGCAAAAAGGCGAGATGTACGCAACAAATGAGACATTTTTTTCTGACAACTGTTGGATATAGGTCTATCATTTGAGAAATTGCTTTAGGAAGGATGAGTCGCTTCACCGTCGCAATTGTTCTCAGTTGAAGAAGAGCAAACATTGTAAACGGAATAATGAAGAAATTCTCTTAAATAAAAAACACATAACACATGTAACCGGGTGCATCTAGCCAGGTATAGGGTGAGCGCGTGTTCGGATTGTTCGGAAAGAAATCCAGTGCAGTATTGGGCGTAGATGTGAGTTCAAGCTCCGTCAAGCTCCTTGAGCTGTCTAAGCAGGGCGATCGGTATAAGGTCGAGAGCTACGCCGTTGAGCCTTTACCGGCCAACGCTGTCGTTGAAAAAAACATTACGGATGTTGAAGCGGTTGGTGAAGTCCTTAAAAGGGTAGCTTCCAAATCCCGTACCAGCGTCAAACATGTGGCTATCGCAGTATCTGGTTCGGCGGTCATTACCAAGGTCATCCAGATGGACGGGGGTCTCAACGAGTTCGAGATGGAAGACCAGATTGCTCTTGAGGCAGATCAGTATATTCCATACCCGCTAGACGAAGTTGCGATCGACTTCGAGGTGCAGGGCTCTTCGGAAACCAATCCCGATCAGGTAGATGTGCTCCTTGCGGCGTGCCGCAAAGAGAACGTTGATATCCGTGAAGACGCCCTCGAGATAGCCTCCCTCAATACGAAAATTGTCGATGTTGAAGCTTACGCGCTCGAACGTGCGTACGCGTTGATTGAGTCACAGCTGGACTCCCAGGGCGAAGACCTTGTGGTTGCTATCGTCGATGTGGGTGCCACCATGACCACTTTGAGCGTTCTGGCTGAAGGCAAGACAGTTTATACCCGGGAGCAGATCTTTGGCGGAAAGCAGCTTACCGAAGAGATTCAGCGCCGTTACGGCCTGTCTGTCGAAGAGGCCGGGCTTGCGAAGAAGCAGGGTGGTCTGCCTGATGATTATGAATCCGAAGTGCTTACACCGTTCCGGGAAGCCGTTGTTCAGCAAGTTGCGCGCGCGCTCCAGTTTTTCTTTGGGGCCAGCCAGTATAATGCGGTGGACTACGTGGTGCTCGCCGGCGGTACTGCTTCGATTCAGGGGCTGACAGAAATGGTGGAAGAGAAAACAGGCACACCGACACTGGTCGCGAATCCTTTTGCGGAAATGGCGGTCGGTTCCCGCGTTAACGCATCTGCCCTGAGCAACGATGCTCCTTCGCTGATGATTGCCTGTGGACTGGCAATGAGGAGCTTCGACTGATGGCAAAGATTAACCTCAGGCCTTGGCGCGAAGAGCTCCGGGCAGAGAAGCAGAAACAGTTTGTTGTGATGGTTGTGGGCGCGGCGATTATTGCGGGCGGCCTCACATTCCTCTGGAGCAAAGATCTGGATAGCAGCATTGCGTATCAGCAATCCCGGAATGCCTATATTGAATCTGCCGCCAAGAAGCTGGATGAACAGATTCGCGAAATCGAAAGCCTGAAGCGCAAGCGTGATGAACTGCTTGCCCGCATGAGGGTTATTCAGGACCTTCAGGGCAAGCGCCCTGTGATTGTTCGAGCTTTTGACGAGCTGGTTCGTACCTTGCCCGATGGGTTGTTCTATACAGACCTGAAAAAGACGGGTGACCGTGTGAGCATTGTAGGTATGGCGGAATCGAACAGTCGTGTCTCGACATTAATGCGTCAGTTCGAGGAATCTGATTGGTTTACCAGTCCAAACCTCTCCAATGTGTCTTCGGCTGACAGCCGGCGAGCGGGGTATAGCCAGTTCACTATGACTGTAAATCAAAAAACACCTGAGCCCGAAGGGGAGGGTAAGTAATGAGCCTCGCGGACTCGCTGAAAAGCCTGAATGAATTTGATATCAACGATCTTGATATAAATAACGCCGGTATATGGCCGGCCCCCATCAAGGCCATTGTTGTCCTGATCGTTTTTGGCCTGATTATGGGCGGTGGTTACTGGTTCTTTATCAAAGATCAGTACGTGCAGCTCGACCGGGTGGAGAAGACCGAGAAGGACTTGCGCAAAAAGTACGAAGAGAAAGCCTACCAGGTGGCTAACCTGGAGGTTTTCAAAGCGCAGATGGTTGAGATGGAAGAAACTTTTGGCGCGCTTGTGCGACAGCTTCCTAGTGAGACGGAAGTGCCAGGGCTTCTGGAGGATATTACCAACACAGCTCTGGGCAGTGGGTTGGCGCTTCAGGAAGTGAAACTCCAGGCAGAGCAAAAACGTGATTTCTACTCTGAACTGCCGATCAATATCCGTGTTTCAGGCTCCTATCACGAGCTCGCATCTTTCGTGAGCAGCGTTGCAAGCCTTCCACGGATTGTCACCCTGCATGATTTAACCATTAAACCAACTGGCGGAGACGGTGAGCGACTTGATATGCAAGTTGTCGCGCGTACCTACCGCTACCGGGCTGGAGAATGAGCATGGCAGCAAAGCATGCGGGAAAAGCCTGGCTGGGTGTTTGTCTGGTATCACTCCTGACGGCCTGCTCCCAGGGCAGCGGCTTTTCCGATCTTGACAAGTTTATGGCAGACACGCGAGCCAAGCCTCGAGGACATGTCGAGCCATTGCCGGAATTCAACGCTTACGAGGCGTTCAGTTACTCCGCAGCGGATCGGCGAGCACCATTTGAACCGCCAATAGATGTTCAGCTGACCATGGTTGATGAAAAGCCGGTGAGTGATGTCGAACCTAACCTGGATCGGCCAAACGAAGTCCTCGAAAATTTTGATATCAAGGATCTCGGGATGGTGGGTACGCTCCAGGGCGTATCGGGCGGTCTATTTGCACTGATTCGGGACAACGCAGGTGGTATTCACCGGGTTCGTGCCGGGAACTACATGGGTCAGAATTATGGCCGCGTTATCGGAGTCAGTGAAACCCGGATCGAGCTTATCGAGATCGTTCCCAATGGCCGGGGTGGTTGGGTAGAGCGTCCTCGCTCGCTGACCCTCGACGAAGACGCAGGCTAAGGAGCGGCGGGATGAAAAACGAAAGAAAAATACATATACAAAAAAGTTTGGGGTCGAGGCTAGCGATGTTCAGAAAACTCAATGTATGCGTCAGCGTGATTACTTTTGGGTTGTTATCCAGCCTGGCCAGTGCGGTCACGCTGGAAGACGTGTCGTTTTCGTCGCTACCGGGAGAACGCCTGGAAGTGACGCTCAAATTTGATGGCCAACCACCTGAGCCATCGGGGTACACCATTGAGCGCCCGGCGCGCATTGCCGTGGACCTGAGCGACACCACCAGTGGTCTAAACAGCCGTAGCATTCCTCTGGGGTCTGGAAATGCCCAGAGTATGACAGTGGTAGAAACCAAGGATCGTACCCGCCTGATTTTCAACCTCGTTGAGCTGGCCCCCTACGACACGGTTCGCAAAGATAATTCCCTTGTGATGACCATTGGCGGTGAGTCAGACGGCGGAGCGGTGACGGCCAGTACCTCGATGAACTCTTCGTCTGCGAAACCTTCCAGATCTCCGGATACGCTTGCTGGCGTTGATTTTCGTCGCGGTAAGGACGGTGAGGGTCGCGTAATCGTTGATCTCGGTAGCCCCGGTACTCAAGTGGATCTGTCTGAACTTGGTGGAAAAATTCGTCTCACCATGGACGGAATTGCGGTGCCCGCAGACCTGCGCCGCCGCCTTGACGTGACTGACTTTGCAACACCGGTCAGTCGCATCGATACCTTTGTTGAAGACGGAAATGCGGTGGTCGAGATTCGCCCTGAAGGCAACTACGACTACATTGCCTATCAATCGGGCAGTCAGTTCACGGTCAGCGTTGAAAAGCTGAGCGAGGAAGAAGCCGAATCCCGCCGCGAAGAGAAGTTCCCGTACACCGGCGAAAAGCTGTCGCTCAACTTTCAGGACATAGAAGTTCGTTCGGTGCTGCAGCTGATTGCTGATTTCACAGGTTTGAACCTGGTGGCGAGTGACACGGTTGGCGGCAGCATCACTCTGCGCCTGCAGAACGTTCCCTGGGATCAGGCTCTGGATCTTATCCTTAAAACCAAAGGTTTGGACAAGCGTCAGATCGGCAACGTTTTGCTGGTTGCGCCAGCTGATGAGATTGCAGCACGGGAAAAGCTCGAGCTCGAAACCACTAAGCAGATTGCAGAGCTTGCACCGGTTCGCCTGGACATCGTTCAGGTCAATTATGCCAAGGCCGGTGACATCGTTGCCCTGATCAAGGCGGACGAAGAGTTGATTACCGACCGCGGCTTTGTATCTTCGGACGTCAGAACCAACACCATCAGTGTTCGGGAGTCGTCAGAGAAGCTGGAAGAAATTCGCCGTCTCGTGTCTACATGGGATGTGCCTGTTCGTCAGGTATCTATCGAAGCTCGAATTGTACGTGCGCAGACTAACGTAGCGGAGAACCTCGGTGTTCGCTGGGGTGGTGCCGCATACGATGTAAGCGGAAACAACGTGTTTTCTATTGGTGGTTCTCAGGGGGCGGTTGAAGAAGCCCGCGATGCGGCCGGCGGTGGTACGGGTGGCATCACGTTCCCTGGTGCGCTTGCCGTTGACCTTGGTGTAAGCGGTGATGGTGCATCATCTTTCGCCCTCGGATGGGGTAGCCAGGATTTCCTGGTAGATCTCGAGTTGTCAGCACTCGAAACAGATGGCCAGGCGGAAGTTGTTTCTCAGCCGCGCGTTGTAACGGCTGATCGCCAGACTGCCTCTATAAAGTCGGGTGAAGAGATCCCGTATCAAGAGGCTTCCTCCAGCGGCGCCACTTCTGTTTCGTTCAAAGAAGCAGTGCTTTCTCTGGAAGTAACCCCGCAAATTACACCGGACGATAAAATCATCATGGACTTGGTTGTTAATCAGGACTCTCGTGGTGAAGTAACAGCTGGTATTCCATCGATCAACACTAACGAAGTTACAACACAGGTACTGGTCGGTAACGGCGAAACGGTAGTGCTGGGTGGTGTTTTCCAGTCTGAGGTTGCAACACAAACCACGAAAACTCCATTCCTTGGAGACATTCCTTATCTTGGGCGTTTATTCAAGCGCACAGAGAAGGTCAATGAGCGCAGTGAGCTATTGATCTTTATCACTCCAAAAATTATCAAGAACGACTTGATTCGCTAACTTGAACGGATAAAAAAGCCGCCGCGATAAACCGGCGGCTTTTTTGTGCCTGCAGGTTGTTCGGTGCTCAAGCTGAAGCTTATGCAATCTGCAGCCCTGTGATATTCTCACCCGCCTGAACACTATTGAGCGGAAGTTATGTCTTTGCCCAAACGCGTAGTCCTGGTCGGCCCCATGGGCGCCGGTAAAAGTACGATTGGCCGGATGCTCGCCCGTGAGTTGGGGTACCGATTCCTTGATTCTGACCGAATCATTGAAGAGCGTTGTGGGGCAAATATCCCCTGGATATTCGATGTTGAGGGCGAAGACGGGTTTCGGCAGCGTGAAACTGCCATGCTCTCAGAGTTGTCTACCGAGCTTCAGACGGTTCTGGCAACCGGCGGGGGCGCCGTTATGCGCGATGAAAATCATGCAGTACTTAAAAAAGACGCTGTGGTGGTTTACCTTAGAACCTCGATAGAGCAACAGGTGGAGCGAACCCGTAAGGATCGCAATCGACCATTGCTGCAGAACGATGACCCTGAAGGTGTCTTACGCCATCTATTCGCCATCAGGGATCCGCTATACGCTGAGCTTGCCGACATTATTATGCATACGGATCGCAAGAGTCCCCGGCTTGTGGTACGCCAGCTCGTAAATCGTATAAATCCCAAAACTCCGCGACAGCAAAGACAGGTGCGAAAGGAAGGCCGCAATCATGTATAACCTGCTTCACGAACTTCTGGTTGACCTGGGAGAGCGCAGTTATCCCATCATAATCGGCGAAGACCTGTTAGGTGACTACGACCTTTCCGGCTACGTTGCTGGTTCTCAGGTGATGATCGTTACCAATGATGTCGTTGGTCCCTTGTATCTGGAACAGGCCAAGGCCTGTTTTCCCGGCAAGAGCGTGGATACAGTTGTGTTGCCGGATGGGGAAAAGCACAAAGACTGGCAGACGCTGAACCTTATTTTTGATGCGTTGCTGGAAAAGCGGCACACTCGAAAAACCACGCTAGTAGCCTTGGGTGGCGGTGTTGTTGGCGATATGGCCGGATTTGCCGCGGCATCTTACCAGCGAGGTGTTCCGTTCTTGCAGATCCCAACCACGCTTTTGTCGCAAGTAGACTCCTCAGTAGGCGGTAAAACAGGCATTAATCATCCGCTGGGAAAGAATATGGTTGGTGCTTTTCATCAGCCTGAAGCGGTATTGATCGATACCGGGACGCTTCAGTCACTGCCGCCGAGAGAAATTTCGGCGGGGCTGGCGGAGGTCATCAAGTACGGACTGATTCGGGACGTGGCGTTTCTTGAATGGTTGGAGCAGGCCGTCGATCAATTGGTAGCTTGCGACAGCAAAGCTCTGGCGGAAGCGATATTTCGCTCATGTGCCTGTAAGGCGGACGTTGTAGCTCAGGATGAACGTGAGAGCGGGCTCAGAGCTACGCTGAATCTTGGCCACACCTTTGGGCATGCCATTGAGACCTTCGTTGGCTATGGCAACTGGCTGCATGGAGAAGCGGTAGGCACTGGCATGATCATGGCTGCCGATCTGTCTGCGCGGGAGGGCTCAATCAACCAGGCTGATTATGCCCGCATTGTGCGAATCGTCAGCCGGGCCAGCTTACCTGCTTCGCCTCCGGCGGATATGAAGCCAGCCGACTTTATGAACCTTATGGCCGTTGACAAAAAGAATGTTGATGGCCGGCTAACGCTGGTGTTGCTTCGTTCTATTGGGGATGCGGTCGTGACAGCTGAAGCCTCCCCGAAAAATCTTGCAGCAACGCTGAAGGCTTTCTGTCGGCAGGAAAACTGAGCCGAGGTTGTAACAATGCACAGCAGGAATCCTTCGTGACTGACGACAGCTTCAACAGCCTTGATGGCGGAGGGTTGTTCCCCAGATTACAGCAGCGATACGGTTTGAGAGAGAATCCGCTGGAAATGGAGACTCCGTTCTTTCCAGATGCTATGCGACACCATGCCTTGGAGGCGCTTCGACATCTTAGCGGCTTTGGCGATATGGCGCTGCTACTTACCGGCGCACCAGGTTCGGGTAAGAGCAGGTTGCTGGCCGAGTTGGTTCGCAGCGAGTCTTCGCGGCTAGGCTTTCATAGGCTGTCTGCCGCGGCCACGACAAGCTCAAACGCTTTGGCACGAGACCTGAAACAGGTTATTCGCTCAGGCTCTAGCCCGGATGAGAACTCGCGAGAAGCCGTTTATCGTTTTTTTCGGTGGACTGAGGGAAAGGTCGTCAAGGGGCAACGAATGGTGCTGCTCATCGATGATGCTGATCGCGTTTCTCCAGAGCTTCTCAGATTAATCCTTGATGGCTTCCTGGCTGCTGATCGTTCCAAGGCGGCGGTGCCGGTGTTTGCCGGCGAGGATCGCCTCGTTACGCTTTTGGGTCTTGAGGATGCACCGGTATCTGTGCACCAGATCCACTTGCGTCCGCTTACCAGGGAAGAGGTGTTTTCCTACCTTGAGCCGCGAGTCCACAAAGCCGGCGGTAAGGTATCTGAACTCTTGAGCCCCGCCCGGCTTGCAAGAATACTGGAACTGAGCCAAGGCAGCTTTTCCCGACTGAAACGAGTAACGCCCGGCATATGGCTGGATATCGTGTCTGATGTTTCAAAATCAAAGCGCTCACAGACTATCGATTTCAAGCAGCTCCGCCTGCCTGCGCTGGCTCTCCTGCTTTTGGCTGGTTCCTGGTGGTTTGTGTCGAGGCAGTATGATGAGACGGTGGCGCTGGAGCAGGGGCCCGTTTCTGAACCTGACAGGGTGCGCAAGAGCATCACCATAGGCCCGGAAATATCTGAAGAAGATGTGCCGAAAGATGAAGGGATCGATGAGTTGCTGCCAGCGTTGACAGGGCCGGCGCAGTCGCCGGATCCTGCTTCTGAGCCTGAGCCTGAGCCTGAGCCTGAGCCTGAGCCTGAGCCTGAGCCTGAGCCTGCTTTCGTTCCAAAGAATGCCGGCAGGTACGTTGCTATTGAGCAGCTGCGCAGTCGCAGCAAAGGCTGGACCATTCAGCTTGTAGCTGGAAACCTGGAGCAGACTGCGCTGAACGTCATTTCCCGCTACCCGTCTCTTGATGAAATGGTGTATACGGTGGGTGAGCGTAAAAACGAACCATGGTTCATGGTGTTCTATGGGAACTACCCTTCCAGGGAGTCCGCTCAGGAGGCGGTATCCAGGCTTCCTGATTCTCTGGTTTCGCGCTCTCCCTGGGTGCGAACAGCCGAGGACCTGTAACAGGATCCTGAATGCGCGGTAACCCCCTGTTCCGTATCGAACAAGGTTTGGAAATAGCGGAACCTTCCTCGAGAAATATTGCCGAATCTGTTTGAGTACGTATTTGTACGTGTGTAGAATGATCAGCCCATTTTTTAATGTTGGCCGGTTTTTTGCACTGTATTGGTGCATAAGTCGCTGATTAAAAAGCATTTGCATGCGAGAGAGCGCTTATGAAGTCAGGTTTGTATCATCCCGACGAATTCAAGGACAACTGTGGATTTGGACTGATTGCCCACATGAAAGGCGAGGTCTCTCACAAGTTGCTACAGACGGCCATTGAGTCGCTCACCTGCATGACTCACAGGGGTGGTATCGCAGCGGACGGAAAAACCGGAGATGGTTGCGGTCTGCTTATTCAAAGCCCTGAAGCGTTCCTGAAAAAAGCTGCAGAAACAGCATTTGGAAAAGCGCCCGATGGCCTATTTGCGGTGGGCCAGGTGTTCCTGAGCCCGGAGCCAGAAAAGGCTACCAATGGACGAGCCGCACTCGAAAAACGACTGGTTGAACAAGGCCTGGAAGTCATGGGCTGGCGAGAAGTCCCGGTAGATGACAGCTGCCTGGGCCCAATGGCGTTGGACTGCATGCCCTGCATTGAACAGGTGTTTGTAACACCGGCGGCCAAGTCGGAACAGGAATTCGCCATCAGTCTGTTTGTTGGTCGCCGCCATGCAGAGCGGGATATGGCAGATGACCCCGAATTCTATATCTGCAGTCTTTCCCATCGCACGCTGGCCTACAAGGGGCTGATGATGCCGGCGGATCTGGCGAACTTCTATAAAGATCTGGGGGATCCTGATTTCGCCACTGCCATTTGCGTATTTCACCAGCGTTTTTCCACTAATACCATGCCCCGCTGGCCCTTGGCCCAGCCGTTCCGCTATCTGGCGCATAACGGCGAAATCAACACCATTGATGGCAACCGTAACTGGGCCATTGCCCGGGCGGCGAAATTTAACGCTCCGGATTTGCCTGACCTGCAAACCTTGCAGCCTCTGGTCAATCTGGCTGGTTCTGACTCATCCAGCATGGATAACATGCTGGAAATCCTGTTGGCCGGTGGCGTGGATCTGTTCCGCGCTGCGCGCATGATGATTCCGCCGGCGTGGCAGAATGTCGACACCATGGACTCCGAGCTTCGAGCGTTTTACGAATACAATTCCATGCACATGGAGCCTTGGGATGGCCCCGCTGGTCTGGTTATGTCGGATGGCCGTTACGCGGTCTGCATGCTGGACCGCAACGGCCTGCGGCCGGCGCGCTGGGTGGTTACCAAGGATGATTTCATTACTCTGGCGTCCGAGATAGGCACGCACAGCTATCAGCCTGCAGACGTGGTCGCAAAAGGTCGTGTCGGGCCGGGGCAAATGCTGGCTATTGATACGGAAACCGGTGAAGTGTTGCATACCCGGGATATCGATCAGCGTCTCAAGACAGCAAAGCCCTACAAGCGCTGGCTACGTGATAATGCGTTGCGAGTGGAAACAACGCTGAACCAGGACACACCCGAATTCCGGCTGCTGGATGCGGATGAGCTGCTGGTTCATCAGAAGATGTTCATGGTGTCGTACGAGGAACGTGACCAGATCCTGCGTCCCCTCGCGGAAAACGCTCAGGAGGCTGTCGGCTCAATGGGTGACGATACGCCCATGGCTGTTTTGTCCAGCAAGGTTCGGCATGTCGCAGACTATTTCCGCCAGAAGTTTGCTCAGGTAACGAACCCGCCGATTGATCCGCTGCGGGAAGCGATCGTGATGTCGCTGGAAACCTGCCTGGGAGCGGAGCGTAACGTCTTCGAGGAAACCGCAGAGCACGCTGACAGGATCATCCTGACCACGCCGGTCCTGTCACCAGCAAAATTCCTGCGGATTGCCAATAATGATCGCCCGGGCTTCACCGTGGCCCGGATTTCCATGAGCTACCTTCCGGAGGAAGGGCTTGAGCAGGCCGTTCGTCGCGTTTGTGATGAGGCCGAGAAGGCCGTTCGTGGAGGTAAGGTACTGCTGATTCTCTCAGACAAGGACTTGAAACAGGGTGAGCTGCCTGTGAGCTCCCTGATGGCAACCGGAGCGGTTCACCACCACTTGGTTGCAAAAGGTCTGCGCTGCGACTCCAACATCATAGTGGAGACAGGCTGGGCCAGGGACCCTCACCATTTTGCAGTGCTGTTTGGCTTTGGTGCGACGGCGGTCTATCCCTACCTGGCCTATCAGGTGTTGAACGATCTTATTCGGACGGGCGAATTGCTGATAGATCCCATCGAAGCGAAAAATAACTATCGCAAGGGGATCAATAAGGGGCTGCTGAAGATTCTGTCCAAGATGGGCATCGCTACTATCGCGTCTTATCGTGGCGCTCAGCTTTTCGAGGCCATTGGCCTTGCCGATGACGTTGCGAACCTGTGCTTCAAAGGCGTGCCCTGTCGTATCCAGGGCGCAGACTTTTTCGATTTTCAGCAGGATCAGGAACAACTGGCGGCCACTGCCTGGAAACCGCGCAAGCCGATCACCCCGGGCGGCTTGCTGAAATATATCCATGGCCAGGAATACCATGCGTTTAATCCGGATGTGGTTGGCAAGCTGCAAGAAGCGGTGACTACGGGCGATTACGGCCATTACAAGGAATACGCGGCGCTGGTCAACGAACGTCCGGTGGCCACGCTCAGGGATTTGTTCGGTTTCCGTGAGGGCATAGAAGCCATAGGGCTTTCCGAGGTTGAGCCGGTCGAGCAGATCTTTACCCGGTTCGATTCTGCGGCCATGTCCCTTGGCGCTCTGTCGCCGGAGGCTCACGAGGCTCTGGCGGTGGCGATGAATACGCTTGGTGGCCGCTCCAACTCTGGCGAGGGTGGTGAAGACCCGGCTCGCCATGGCACCGAAAAGCGATCCAAAATCAAACAGATTGCTTCGGGCCGCTTTGGTGTAACCGCCGAGTATCTGCGCAGTGCCGATGTCATGCAGATAAAGGTTGCTCAAGGTGCAAAGCCAGGTGAGGGAGGTCAGCTGCCCGGTGGCAAGGTTAATCAGCTGATCGCGCGCCTGCGATACTCGGTGCCGGGCGTCACTCTGATTTCGCCACCGCCGCATCACGATATCTATTCAATAGAAGACCTGGCGCAGCTGATCTTTGATCTCAAGCAGGTCAACCCGCAAGCCCTGGTTTCGGTAAAACTGGTTTCTGAGCCCGGCGTCGGCACGATTGCGGCAGGTGTGGCAAAGGCGTATGCCGACCTGATTACGGTCTCCGGCTATGACGGTGGCACGGCGGCAAGTCCGCTGGCGTCCATTCGTTACGCGGGTTCGCCTTGGGAACTTGGATTAACCGAAACGCAGCAAGCGTTGCGGGCCAACGACTTGCGTGGAAAGATCCGCCTGCAAACGGACGGCGGGATTAAAACCGGCCTGGATGTGGTGAAAGCGGCCATTCTGGGAGCCGAGAGTTTTGGTTTTGGTACCACGCCCATGGTGGCTCTGGGCTGCAAGTACCTGCGCATTTGCCACTTGAACAACTGCGCAACTGGCGTTGCAACCCAGAATGAATACCTCCGTGAAGAGCACTTCAAAGGCACGGTTGAAATGGCCATGAACTTCTTCCGTTTTGTGGCGGAAGAAACCCGCGAATGGATGGCTAAGCTGGGCGTTCGCAGCCTGGAAGAGCTCGTTGGACGAGTTGACCTTCTTGTTCGTTTACCGGGCGACACCGAGCGCCAGAAAAAACTGGACCTGACGCGGCTGTTGTCCAACGATCACATTCCGGCGGACAAGCCTCAGACGTGTCAGGTTGAGCGTAACCTGCCGTTCGATCAAGGTTTGCTGGCGGAAGACATGCTCAAGGCAATTGCGCCTGCGATCGAAGGCAAAACCGGAGGCGCCTGGAATTATCGCGTGACCAATTGTGATCGCTCAATCGGTGCCCGCCTTTCTGGCGAAATTGCTGCAAAGCACGGAAATCAGGGCATGACTGATGCACCGATCACGCTGGATCTGGTAGGCACTGCTGGCCAGAGTTTTGGTGTCTGGAACGTTGGTGGTCTGAACCTGATTCTTGAAGGCGATGCCAACGACTATGTCGGCAAAGGTATGACTGGCGGCAAGCTGGTGGTCAAGCCGCCTCGTGGCAGCGCCTTTGCATCGCAGGAAACCGCGATTATCGGTAACACCTGTTTGTACGGTGCCACTGGTGGCAAATTGTTTGCTGCAGGCACGGCCGGCGAGCGCTTCGCTGTTCGCAACTCCGGGGCCCAGTGCGTAGTTGAAGGCGCAGGCGATCATTGCTGCGAGTACATGACGGGCGGGCTGGTTACTGTGCTGGGGTCTACCGGCGCCAACTTCGGTGCAGGTATGACCGGAGGGTTTGCCTATGTGCTGGATATGGACAACACCTTTGTTGATAAATACAACCATGAGCTGGTGGAAATTCAGCGTATTTCTCGCGAAGAAATGGAGGCTTACCGCAACCATCTGCGCAGCGTAATTCGCGAGCACATCTCGGAAACCGGCAGTGCCTGGGCTGAGCGTATCCTTGAAGATTTCGACGACTACATCGGCCGCTTCTGGCTGGTGAAACCCAAAGCTGCGAATTTGCGCAGCCTGTTGGCAAGTACCCGTGCGCGTCCTGAATAAACTCAGGGCGTTGAGTCTGGTTATTTGTGAGGGTTCGGGGTTGCCGGAAAGGGCAACCTGCGTCGATATTGAGCTGATGAGAGCGTCAACATGAAAGAACGACTTGGTAATGACTTTCAGTTTGTGGAAGTAGGGCGGGTAGACCCAAAGAAAGTTCCTGCTAAAAAGCGTAAAAAAGAGTTTGGTGAGATTTATCAACCGTATACCGCCGATAGCGCAGCGTCCCAGTCCCATCGTTGTCTGGAGTGCGGAAACCCCTATTGCGAGTGGAAGTGCCCGGTACACAACTACATTCCGAACTGGTTGAAGCTGGTTTCCGAAGGCAACATCATGAAAGCCGTCGAGCTGTGTCACCAGACCAATTCGCTGCCTGAAGTGTGTGGCCGTGTTTGCCCGCAAGACCGCCTGTGTGAGGGTGCTTGTACGCTGAATGACGGATTCGGCGCGGTTACCATTGGCTCGGTTGAGAAATACATTACGGATACGGCCTTCGCCCTTGGCTGGAAACCGGACATGTCAGCGGTCAAATGGACGGACAAAAAAGTGGCGGTTATTGGCGCCGGCCCTGCGGGCCTGGGGTGTGCCGATGTACTGGTTCGCAACGGCGTAAAGCCGGTGGTGTTTGATATCTACCCTGAAATCGGTGGCCTGCTGACCTTCGGCATCCCGGAGTTCAAGCTGGAAAAGTCCGTGATGACCCGGCGGCGGCAGGTGTTCGAGGAAATGGGCGTTGAATTCCGTTTGTCCACCGAGGTGGGCAAAGACGTTCAGCTGGAGGATATTCTCGAAGAGTACGATGCCGTGTTCATGGGCATGGGAACCTACACCTATATGAAGGGCGGTTTCCCGGGTGAAGACCTGCCGGGGGTATACGATGCGCTGCCGTTCCTGGTATCCAACGTAAACCGGCGTCTTGGCTTTGAGAAAGATGCAGCGGACTTCATCGATATGAAAGGCAAGCGCGTCGTGGTTCTTGGTGGTGGTGATACCGCCATGGACTGTAATCGCACCTCCATTCGCCAGCAGGCAGAAAGTGTGAGCTGCGCCTATCGACGCGACCAGGCCAACATGCCGGGCTCGCGCCGCGAGGTCTCGAATGCCAAGGAAGAGGGTGTGACATTCCTTTTCAATCGGCAGCCTATAGCCATCATCGGTGAGGACCGGGTTGAAGGTGTGAAAGTGGTGTCAACACAGCTTGGTGAGCCAGACGAAAACGGGCGTCGTCGGCCAGAAGTGGTGCCTGGCAGCGAGGAGGTCATACCCGCCGATGCCGTGCTGGTTGCCTTTGGTTTCCGCCCAAGCCCGGCCGACTGGTTTGACGAGCTTTCGATCAATACTGATGATTCTGGTCGGGTTACCGCACCGGAAGGCGCGGAATATGGCTTCCAGACCAGTAACCCGAAAATTTTTGCGGGTGGCGATATGGTTCGGGGCTCGGATCTTGTCGTAACAGCAATCTGGGAAGGTCGCCAAGCTGCAGAGGGCATTATGGATTATCTGGATATCTGACAAACCCTTTGATCCGGATCAGAAGGCCGGCTTACTAAGGGTAAGCCGGCCTTTTTTATTATGGCAAACGGGGTATCATTGCTCCCATTCCGTTTAGACCATCAGAAAGAGACAACGTTGGAATCCTTATGACCGAGTTGAAGAATGACCGCTTTTTGCGCGCACTGATGCGCCAGCCTGTTGATCGTACCCCGGTATGGATGATGCGTCAGGCTGGCCGTTATCTACCCGAGTATCGCGCTACCCGGGAGAAAGCGGGTGACTTCCTCAGCTTGTGCAAGAATACGCCTTTGGCGTGTGAGGTAACCCTCCAGCCACTTGAGCGTTTTCCGCTGGATGCCGCGATTCTGTTCTCGGATATCCTCACCATTCCGGATGCCCTGGGTCTAGGGTTGTATTTTGAAACCGGCGAAGGCCCCAAGTTCAAGCACACCATTCGCTCCAAGGCGGATGTTGAGGCGTTGCCCAAGATCAAGGCAGAAGTCGACCTCGATTACGTAATGAACGCCGTTTCTACAATCAGGGGTGCGCTCAATGGCAGTGTCCCCTTGATTGGCTTCTCAGGCAGCCCCTGGACGCTGGCAACCTATATGGTTGAAGGCGGCTCCTCCAAAGATTTCCGCGAAGCCAAAAAGCTTATGTATGGCCAGCCAGAGGTGATGCACCAGCTCTTGGATCATCTTGCAGATTCGGTCATCGATTACCTCAATGGCCAGATCAAAGCCGGTGCCCAGGCGGTTCAGATTTTCGATACCTGGGGCGGCGTGCTGAGCAGCTGGGCGTACGAGGAGTTTTCTCTGCGCTACATGAAGAAGATCGTTGATAACCTGATTCGCGAAAATGACGGGCGCTATATTCCGGTGATTCTGTTCACCAAAAACGGTGGCCAGTGGCTTGAATCCATTGCAGATTCAGGGGCTGATGCCGTTGGTCTGGATTGGACCACGGACATCGGCGACGCTCGTACTCGCGTGGGCGATCGTGTGGCTCTGCAGGGCAATATGGACCCCACCATGCTCTATGCGCCTAAAAAGCGTATTCGCGAGGAAGTGGGCGACATCTTGCGTCGCTACGGCTCCGGCCCTGGTCACATATTCAACCTCGGCCACGGCATTACGCCGGATGTGGATCCCGAGCACGCCAAGGCGTTCATCGAGGCGGTTGTTGAGTTGAGTCCTGAGTACCACCGCTGATTGTTGTCCTTGCTTTCTGGCCTGTTAGCGCCGGGAAGTGGGGGTTGATTCACCGATTCCAAAAACCGCTACAAGCACATCCCTGTGGCTTGTCTCCGGCCGTCCATGGCCTCCGACATTTTTGGAATCGGTGACTCAACCCCCGCATCTATGTTCTCAGCACGTCTTCTCTTAGTGCCCCCCCTGAAGTAGAACTCCTCTGGATCGGCAACCCCACCCGGTCTATAGTCGTATCAGATGATATCGACAATAAAGGAGCAGCCCCTTGCCCACCAAAACGTCCGAAAAACGGAAGTTCCACCGCATCAGCTTTGACGCCCCTTGTGAACTGCATGCCCTTGAGAGCGTGTGGACAACGGAGGTACTGGATATTTCCCTGAAAGGCGTTCTGGTCAAGCGGCCAGAGGGTTGGGACATACCCTTGAGTCAGCCCTGTGAGGTGATCGTACACCTTGATGGACAACAGGCCGGGATAGTTATGGCTGTCGAGTTAAAACATGTAGAGCCGCATAGACTTGGTTTTAAGTGCCAGTACATCGATCTGGAAAGCGCCACCCATCTGAAGCGTTTGGTTGAGTTGAACCTTGGCGATCAGGTTCTTCTTGAGCGGGAGTTTTCTCACCTCATTGATTAGTTAATTATCGAGTTTTTGTTGGAGGGCGAATTGCGAATTTTGCAGGCTTCCCCACTTTCGCCATACCGCTAAAGCCGGCAGTCTGGGGGTAGGGCTTAAAGCTCCTCCAATGCCGTAATAGCCTCACTAAGCTTGGTCACAGGAATCACCTTCATGCCCGCTATAGCCTTACGTGGCGCATTAGCTTTAGGAACAAGAGCACGGGTAAATCCATGCTTGGCGGCCTCGTTAATCCGCTCTTGGCCACTGGGCACCGGCCGAATCTCCCCCGACAACCCGACTTCCCCGAAAATGACCAGGTCCTGAGGCAGCGCCCGGTCACGGAACGAAGACACAATGGCAGCCAGTAACGCCAAATCCGCGCTGGTCTCGTTAACCTTCACGCCACCCACAACGTTCACAAACACATCTTGATCCGACACATGCAAGCCGCCATGGCGGTGCAACACCGCCAGAAGCATCGCCAAACGGTTCTGATCCAGGCCAACAGCGACACGCCGGGGGTATCCGCCTTGGGCCATGTCCACCAACGCCTGAATTTCCACCAGCATGGGTCGAGTGCCTTCCCATACCACCATAACCACGCTGCCCGGCGCCGCTTCTTCGCCACGGTTCAGAAAAATCGCACTGGGGTTTTTTACTTCCTTCAGACCCTGCTCCAGCATGGCAAACACGCCCAGCTCATTCACCGCCCCAAAGCGGTTCTTGATGCCGCGCAGAGTGCGGTAACGGCTGTCACTGGAGCCTTCCAGAAGGATGGAGCAGTCGATCATGTGCTCCAAAACCTTGGGGCCGGCAAGGCTGCCATCCTTGGTGACGTGACCTACCAGGAACAGAATGGTGCCCGTCTGTTTGGCAAAGCGGGTCAAAAACGCTGCGCTTTCACGCACCTGGGAAACCGAGCCGGGGGCGGATTCCGTGTCCGCCACGTGCATCACCTGAATACTGTCCACTACCAGAATCCGTGGTTTCTCTGCTTCTGCCACCTGTATGATCCGCTCGACGCTGGTCTCGGAGAGCATTTTCAGATCTTTGGTAGGCAGACCAAGACGTTTCGCGCGCATGGCCACCTGCTGCAGGGATTCTTCACCGGTCACGTAAAGCGCCGGAACACTGGCAGCCAGGTGGCAAACGGCCTGAAGCAGCAGGGTGCTCTTGCCGGCACCAGGGTGGCCTCCCATCAGAACCGCGGAGCCCTCTACCAGCCCGCCGCCCAGAACCCGGTCGAACTCCTGCATGCCGGTGCTGATACGCTCCTGTTCGGAGAGGCTTACGTCGTTCAGGCTCTGGACGGCCGACAGGCTGCCGGCAAAACCTTCAAAGCGCACGCCGCGAGCGCCTTTGGCATTGTTGCTGACGCCACGGACTTCGCTGATGGTGTTCCAGGTCTGGCAGGCCGTACATTGGCCCTGCCACTTGGAATAGTCTGCACCACACTCGGTGCAGACGTACGCGGTTTTGGCTTTTGCCATCAGGCCAGCTTCTTGTACTTCATGCGCTGGGGCACCATAGCGGAATCCCCTTTGCGTTTTTTATGGTCTTCGTCGTATTCGGCGAAGTTGCCCTCGAAGTACACCACCTCACCGTCATCCTCAAACGCCAGGATGTGCGTGGCTACTCGGTCAAGGAACCAGCGGTCGTGCGAGATAACCATGGCAGAACCCGGGAAGTTCAGAAGAGCTTCCTCCAGAGCGCGCAGGGTTTCTACGTCCAGGTCGTTGGTAGGTTCGTCCAGCAGCAACACGTTGCCACCTTCTTTCAAAAGCTTTGCGAGGTGCAGGCGGTTACGCTCACCGCCGGACAAATCACCCACCCGCTTTTGTTGGTCAGAGCCCTTGAAGTTGAAGCGTCCGGCATAGGCTCTTGACGGTGTTTCATAGTTGCCGACCTTGATGATGTCCTGGCCTTCACTGAGCAGTTCCCACACGGTTTTGGAGCCGTCGAGATCACGGTTCTGGTCCACATAGGCCAACTGGACCGTTTCACCCACGGTGATGGTTCCGGCATCGGGTTGGTCGTGGCCTGCGACCATGCGGAACAGGGTGGATTTGCCTGCGCCGTTACCGCCAATGATGCCGACGATCGCCCCCGGCGGAACGGAGAAGGAAACATTTTCGTAGAGCAGGCGATCACCAAAAGCTTTGCTGATACCTTCCACTTCTATGACCTTGTCGCCCAAACGGGGTCCGGGCGGGATATAGATCTCGTTGGTTTCGTTGCGCTTCTGGAAATCCTGCGAGCTCATTTCTTCGAAACGGGCAAGGCGGGCTTTGCTCTTCGATTGCCGGCCTTTGGCGTTGCTACGCACCCACTCCAGCTCCTGTTTGATGGCTTTCTGGCGCGAAGCTTCCTGTTTGGCTTCTGTACCCAGGCGCTTTTCCTTGTTTTCCAGCCATTGGCTATAGTTGCCTTCAAACGGGATGCCTTGGCCCCGGTCGAGCTCCAGAATCCAGCCTGCTACGTTGTCGAGGAAGTAGCGGTCGTGGGTAATGGCAACTACGGTGCCTTCGTAATCGTGCAGGAAGCGCTCCAGCCAGGCGACGGATTCTGCGTCCAGATGGTTGGTGGGCTCATCCAGCAGAAGCATGTCCGGGCCCGAGAGTAACAGGCGACACAGGGCTACACGACGGCGTTCACCACCGGAGAGATTTTTTACCGGCTGGTCCCAGGCGGGCAGGCGCAGGGCGTCGGCGGCAACTTCCATTTTGCGTTCAATGTCATGGCCATCAGTGGCCTGAATCAGAGCTTCCAGTTTGCCCTGTTTTTTGGCTAGCTCATCAAAATCTGCATCCGGCTCTGCGTAGGCGGCGTAAACCTGATCCAGCTCAGCCAGGGCGTTGTGAACGTCGGCCACGGCTTCGTCAACAATTTCCTTTACGGTTTTGCTGTCGTCCAGTTCCGGTTCCTGGGGCAGGTAACCTACATTGATGCCTGGCTGAGGCCTGGCTTCGCCAATGTAATCCTGATCTACGCCCGCCATAATGCGTAAGAGCGTAGATTTACCTGAACCGTTCAGGCCCAGTACGCCGATTTTGGCGCCCGGGAAGAAGCTCAGGGAAATATCTTTGAGAATTTCGCGTTTGGGCGGAACCACTTTGCCCACTCGGTTCATGCTGTATACGTACTGGGCCATAAAGGCATTACCCTCTTTGAAAACGAGATGTGACAGGGTGTCTGAGGCGCTTCGAGCCGCCACCTTACGGAACTTGCTAACTGGGTTTTCTAGTTGGGTTTGTAAGGTATCGAAACCCGGGAGCTATAGCAATTTCACGAAAACAGGTGATATCGGTATGACGGTATCTGCGAACTGCATAAAGGATGATTTCCAACCCGGAAATGGGCTAGAATGGCGGCCCAAATTTTAAGGGATTCCGGGGGCTATTTCCAAGACTCTCCGGGCCAGCCAAGCACACAGGGGCAGCGCATCGATGTTTAATCGTGATATGAAAATCGCCGGATTCGACGACGAACTCTGGAACGCCATGCAGGCGGAAAGCAAGCGCCAGGAAGCTCATATTGAGCTGATCGCGTCGGAGAACTATACCAGCCCGCGGGTTATGGAAGCTCAGGGTAGCGATCTTACCAACAAGTACGCTGAGGGTTATCCTGGCAAGCGTTATTACGGTGGCTGCGAGTTTGTAGACATAGCTGAGCAACTGGCGATTGATCGCGCCAAAGAGCTGTTCGGCGCCGCTTATGCCAACGTGCAGCCGCACTCCGGCTCACAGGCTAACTCGGCCGTATTCATGGCTCTGGTCAACCCTGGCGATACCGTTCTCGGCATGAGCCTGGCTCACGGTGGCCACCTTACCCATGGTGCCAGCGTAAATTTTTCAGGCAAGATCTATAACGCCGTGCAGTACGGCATTAACACCGACACCGGCCTGATTGATTACGAAGAGCTGGAGGCCTTGGCGGTTGAGCACAAGCCGAAGATGATCATTGCAGGCTTCTCTGCCTATTCCCAGGAACTGGACTTTGCCCGTTTCCGTACCATCGCTGACAAGGTGGGTGCTTACCTGTTTGTGGACATGGCTCACGTGGCAGGCCTGGTAGCCGCCGGCGTCTATCCCGACCCGATGCCCCACGCGCACGTGGTCACAACTACTACCCACAAAACCTTGCGCGGACCCCGTGGCGGCCTAATTCTGGCCTGCGACGATGAAGCACTGCACAAGAAGCTGAACTCTGCGGTATTCCCGGGTGGCCAGGGTGGCCCGCTGATGCACGTGATTGCCGCCAAGGCGATCTGCTTCAAAGAAGCCATGAGCGACGAATTCAAGACCTATCAGAAGCAGGTAGTCAAGAACGCTTCTGCTATGGCGAACGTGTTTGTTGATCGCGGCTACGATGTGGTTTCGGGCGGTACAATGAACCACCTGTTCCTGGTGAGCCTGATCAAACAGGACATCACGGGTAAAGATGCTGACGCCGCTCTCGGCCGTGCGCACATCACCGTGAACAAGAATGCAGTCCCCAACGACCCACGATCGCCGTTCGTAACCTCTGGTTTGCGCCTGGGTACACCGGCTGTCACCACCCGTGGTTTTGGTGAGGCGGAATGCCGAGAACTGGCGGGATGGATTTGCGACATTCTTGATAACCTGGAAGACGAAACCGTCAACAGCCGTGTCCGTGAACAGGTTGAAGCCCTGTGTGCGCGCTTCCCGGTATACGGCTAAGCATCTGGTAAGACCTGCCGGGCAGGGCGCGCATAGTCGCGCCCTCCGGCTTTCTCTTCGGAGTTCCTGAGTATGCACTGTCCTTTCTGTGGTGAAGCAGATACCAAGGTTATTGACTCGCGACTCGTGACCGAGGGCGATCAGGTGCGCCGCCGCAGAGAGTGCCTTTCCTGCCGTGAGCGTTTTACCACCTTCGAGTCAGCGGAGCTGGTTATGCCCAGAGTCGTCAAACAGGATGGTATTCGTCAGCCCTTTGACGAAGAGAAACTGCGCTCGGGAATTATGAAAGCCCTGGAGAAGCGCCCGGTCAGTATTGAGCAGATTGATGCTGCGCTAAATCGCATCCGATATCGCCTGCGTGCGACCGGAGAGCGCGAGGTGAAATCCATGCAGCTGGGCGAAGAGGTGATGACTGAGCTTCGGCAGCTCGACAAGGTTGCTTATGTCCGGTTTGCCTCTGTTTACCGCAGCTTTCAGGACATCAATGAGTTCAAGGAAGAAATTGAGCGACTTTCGGCGTCCAACGGTGACGCGGCTGTGGATGTTGCCAAGGCGCTGGCGGATAACCACTCTCCTGAAGGAAAAAAATGACCGAACTCCGGGAACGGTCCATGATGGCTCGGGCCGTGCAGCTTGCATGGCGGGGCCGCTATTCAACGCACCCTAACCCCCGAGTTGGCTGCGTGATAGCCCGTGGTGACAAGATTCTGGGTGAAGGCTGGCATGAGCGGGCCGGCGAAGCCCATGCGGAAACCCGTGCGCTCAGCCAGGCCGGCCCCGCTGCTCGTGGCGCGACGGCCTATGTCACGCTCGAACCCTGCAGTCATTTTGGCCGTACACCACCCTGCGCACGTGCATTGATTGATGCAGGTGTTTCTCGGGTTTTTGCGGCCACTAAAGACCCCAACCCGTCGGTATCCGGAAGGGGCTTGGAAATGCTCCGCGAGGCCGGTATCCGTGTCCGTGAAGGGCTTTTGGCGGATGAGGCGGCGCGCCTGAACCCGGGGTTCATGAAACGCATGAACACCGGTCGCCCCTGGGTCCGGCTCAAGATGGCGGCGAGCCTGGATGGCCGTACCGCTATGGCCTCGGGTGAAAGCCAGTGGATTACCGGTGATGAAGCACGCCGCGATGTTCAGAGGCTCAGGGCTGTCAGTGATGCCATTCTTACGGGCGTCGGAACTGTGCTCGCAGACGACCCGTCACTAACCGTTCGTCGCGAAGAGCTCGGAGATATAGGCGATGCCACCGAACCTTCTCGGCAGCCACTGCGAGTAATCGCCGACAGGGATGCCAGAACACCACCTTCCGCAACGATTCTGCGCGGGGGCAAGGTTCAGATATTTTGTGCCTCTTCCACGCTTGCGACGGCGCCGGCACAGGATCTTGCGGCGTTGGGAATTCGCCTGAAAGGCGTTGCCTGGAAAGATAATGGTATTGATGTATCCGAGCTTCTGGATTCGCTGGGTGAAATGGGCATAAATGAGCTGCTGGTGGAGGCCGGCCCCACACTGGCCGGCACGTTTATCAGTGAACAGCTGGTCGACGAGCTCTGGCTTTACCAGGCTCCGGTATTCCTCGGCAGTAAGGGCCGGCCTACGGCGCATCTTCCGCTGGAGACTATGGCCGACAAGATTGAATGGGTCGTACAAGACCGGCGACAGGTAGGGGAAGACCAGCGTCTGATCCTGATTCGCCGCTAAATGTTTAAATTCACAATGCGTCCCCGGTTGTTGCCTGAAGCTGCGACGGGAGCATTGAAAGGGTGCAAAATAGTATGGCACTGAACAGCGTTGAAGAAATCATTGAGGATATCCGCCAGGGCAAGATGGTTATCCTGATGGATGATGAGGACCGGGAGAACGAAGGTGACCTGGTTATGGCCGCCGAGCATTGCTCCGCAGACGACATCAACTTCATGGCCCGCTTTGGCCGTGGCCTTATTTGTATGCCCATGACCCGTGATCGGTGTGAACAGCTGGGCCTGCCGTTAATGGTCCAACAGAACGCCTCGGGCTTTGGCACCAAATTTACACTTTCCATTGAAGCGGCTACGGGCGTGACCACAGGCATTTCGGCGGCGGACCGTGCCCGCACTGTCCAAGCAGCAGTAGCTCGCAACGCCAAGGTGTCGGATCTGGTTCAGCCTGGGCATATTTTCCCTCTGATGTCTGATCCTGGCGGCGTGCTCAGCCGGGCTGGCCACACAGAGGCATCCTGTGACCTGGCTGCATTAGCCGGTTGCGAGCCTGCGGGTGTTATCTGTGAGGTCATGAATGACGACGGCTCCATGGCGCGTCGGGAGGATCTCGAGCGCTTTGCTGAAATACACAATCTGAAGATCGGCACCATTGCGGATCTGATTCACTACCGTACCCTTCATGAACGTACCGTTGAGTGTGTCGAAGAGAACCAGCTCGATACTGAGTACGGCGTGTTCAAGCTACGCACTTACAAAGATGTTATTCAGGGCTCGACACACCTGGCCATGATATTTGGTGAGATTTCGGTAGATGAGCCTGTGTTGGTGCGCGTTCATATTACCGATACGCTCAGGGACCTTCTGGGTGCCCGCCGCAAGGATTCCCGCAGTTGGCCGCTGCACCACGCGCTTGAGAAAGTCGCAACGGAAGGACGTGGCGTTGTGGTTCTGCTGAACAGTGCAGAAGACAGTTACGATCTGGAAGACCGCATTCAGGAGTTCTTTGATCAGGGGCAAACTCCTGCGGGCAAGGGCAGCTCAGGTGTGTATTTCACCATAGGCACCGGTTCCCAGATTCTAAGGGATCTCGGCGTAAGCAAAATGCGCCTGCTAAGCCCCTCTGTTAAATACTCGGCGATTTCCGGATTTGATCTGGAAGTGGTTGAGTACATTCCCTATACCCCGGACTGACACACCCGGTTGCAGCATTGCCGCTGCGATCCGAGAAGGAGCCACTGATGGCAGATATCAAAGTAATTGAAGGTGATTTTACCCAGTGCAGTGGTCGCTATGCGCTGGTAGTTGGCCGTTTTAACGGCTTTGTGGTGGAGAGTCTGGTAAACGGTGCGATAGATACCTTGCGTCGCCATGGTATTGCCGACAGTGATATCACTCTGGTACGAGTACCTGGGGCTTATGAAATGCCCTTGGCCGTGAAACGCGTGGCTGAAACCGGTGGCTACGACGCCATTATTGCTCTGGGCGCTGTTATTCGTGGTGGAACTCCTCACTTTGAGTACGTGGCAGGCGAAGCATCCAGCGGTCTCGGTGCGGTAAGCCTTGAAACAGATGTACCGGTAACCTTCGGTGTATTGACCGTTGATTCTATCGAACAGGCGATCGAGCGCTCCGGTACCAAGGCCGGCAACAAGGGCGCTGAGGCGGCCATCACGGCGCTGGAAATGGTCAGCCTGTTCAACAAGCTGGGTGAGTAATGAGCAATACTGAAGATACAACACCCCGCCCGGCGCCGTCCGACCAGCCAAAAGCCGGTGATCGCCGCCGTGCCCGGGTTCTGGCGATGCAGGCGCTTTATCAGCGCCACTTTGCCAAGAGCCCGATCTCGGATATTGAAGCCGAATTCATGGTCGACAACGACATGACCAAGGTTGATATCTTGTACTTCCGTGACGTCCTGCGTGGCGTCCATCGCGAACAGGCAGAGCTGGACAAGCTTATTGAGCCGTTTCTCGATCGCCCGCTGCAGGAGGTAGATCCGGTGGAGTTGGCCATTTGCCGGGTGGGAGCCTATGAACTGCGGCATCGCCTGGATGTGCCGTACAAGGTGGTAATTAATGAAGGCATCGAACTTGCCAAGAAGTTCGGTGGCACAGAAGGGCACAAGTTCGTCAATAGCGTGCTGGACAAGCTGGGCCGACGTTTGCGCCTTGCCGAGACCCGCTCGCGCTGACCGATGAACGAATTTGAGCTGATACGGCAGTACTTTATGCCGCTAGCCCGCTTGTACGATTCCCGGTCTGTCGTTTTGGGGCCGGGCGACGACTGTGCCGTTCAGCGAGTTCTCCCCGGTTCTGAGCTGGTTTTCTCCATCGATACGCTGGTTGAGGGCGTGCACTTTCCCCTCAACTATCGTCCTGACTATCTCGGCTGGAGAGCGCTTGCGGTTGCTGCCAGTGATCTTGCTGCCATGGGAGCTGACCCCGCCTGCTTTACCCTTGCATTGACTTTGCCCGAGGCCGATGAAGCCTGGTTGTGTGATTTTGCATGCGGGCTTGGCAAGGCGGCCGAGTCGTTTGGACTGGTGCTTGCAGGGGGCGACACAACTCGCGGCCCTCTGGTTTTGAGTTTGCAGGTACACGGCCTGGCCCCTATCGGTGCAGCCATCCGTCGCTCTGGTGCCAAGCCGGGCGATCTGGTAGTGGTCTCCGGCACACTTGGTGATGCCGGCGCTGCCCTGGGCTATCTTGATTCGCTTAGCCCCTCCAAAGATGAAGCGTATGTGCTTGAGCGTTACCACCACCCCGAGCCGAGACTGACGCTGGGCGCCGCCCTCAGAAGTCTCGCTAGTGCGGCCATCGATGTGTCCGACGGTTTGTTGGCGGATCTCGGTCACATTCTTGAAGCGTCTTCGGTTGGTGCCAGTATTGAGAGTGCGCGTGTACCCGTATCGCCTGCACTCACACGCCTGAAAGGCCCGGAAGCCCAAGAGTATGCGCTACGCACCGGTGATGATTACGAGCTTTGCGCGACTATCCCTGAGGCAAGATGGGCCGATGCACCATCATCATTGAAGCATCAGCTCACGGTTATCGGTGTGATTGAACAAACTCCGGGTTTGCGCCTTGATGGGACTGCTGTAGTGTCGGAATCTGGTGCCGCGGGTTTTGACCATTTCAGGAGAAAAGCATGAGCCAGGAAGATCAGTGGCCAGAGCCGGATTTGCCTCAGGCTATTCTGCCACCGGGGTTCCTCAAAAACCCTATACACCTGTTAGCCTTCGGGTTTGGCAGCGGTGCCGCGCCGCGCGCTCCGGGAACCTGGGGCAGCCTCGCAGCGATTCCTCTATGGTATGGGTTTGCCTGGCTTCCACCGGTTGCCTATTGGCTTGTCGTTTTGCTCGCCTTTCTGGTGGGTATCTGGCTATGTGGAAAAACAGCTACCGATTTGAAGGTACACGACCATGGCGGGATAGTGTGGGACGAATTTGTCGGGATGTGGATTGCCCTTGGGCTCTTTCCTGATCAGATTTACGGCGTAATGCTGGCGTTCCTGATTTTCAGGTTCTTCGATGTGCTCAAGCCCTGGCCCATTAGCTGGTTGGATGAGCGGTTGCCTGGCGGGCTTGGTATTATGGTGGATGACGTGGTTGCCGGAGGCATGGCGTTACTGTGCCTGATCGCGATTGATGTATGGCTGATGCCTTACATTCTTTAGCAGGTACTCAGCTCAGTGTACCTGCTGTTCTTCCGGAAGGAGTCTCACCACGTGCAGGAAACGCTTCAGCCCGATTTCCGCCCGCTCTCTGGAAGCGAAGGGGCCACTATCGAAACCTTCCCGGGTCGTAAAATACCATTTGCTTCCAACACAGAAAAACCGACTGCTACGAAAGGGGATGCGCCCCTCTTCTCCTGATCTGACCTGCGTATTCATGGCCGGCTCCTGTGCGCCTGGTTGATGTCTCTATTCCGGACGCTGCGTGAAGGATAAGGGTTTGTTTAAAATTAATACAAATTCGGGGAAATTCAACATTTTTTGACAATTATCCGATCGCCCGCTCATGCGGGCTATTCGACATGCTCTTTGCGTATCCTGTTGCCCTCAGCCGCGGCTGTGTTCAGAATGCACGTTAGCAGGTCATATCCTTCGCCAGCCCAAGCCTCACCCGAATCCTAAAGGAGATAAAATGAGCATCAGTCACGTTTTACGTGTTAGTAAATTCAAGTCGAGTCATTCCTGCCGCTGGTTACAGGTGGTTCGGACGTTACTGCCTGTTGCGCTCATATCTGTACTGGTGGGCTGTTCATCGGCGGTTACCAAGCTTGAAACCTGGGAAGGCAACCCGGCCACGGCGGTGAACGCGGCTACGCTGAAAGTGTCCGGTGCTATCCAGGTTAGCCGGGTTAATGGTCGCTCCATGACCAACTACCTGATAAATGATCTGGCGTTGGATTACGCTCTGCTCCCGGGTGAGAATCAGGTCGTATTTACCTACAAAACGATCTGGGCCAAGTCCGGGGTTGTGGACAACGGTGAGTCCAAGGTTTACGTGATAGAAAGCGAGCCCCAGGTCGTTCGGTTTGAGGCGTCACCCAATGAGACTTACAGATTCGAATTTGATGTCCCGGAGACCCGTCAGCAGGCGGAGAAGGTGATGCCGGAGTTCTCTGCGGCAATTGTGGGGGCTGATGGCCAGGCCTTGGCCAGATCGACAAACTGGGCGCCCTCGGAATATGCCTCGACAGCGAGAACGCCGCTGCCAGATGGTCAGGCTACCGATGGTGAGGCCTTGTTCAGTGACGGTATGAGCTCGCTTGAGCGCTTGAAGGCTGTCTGGGAAACAGCGTCTGACGACGACAAGAAAGCGTTTCTGCGCTGGGCGTTCGAGTAAAGCGCCTGGCGCTTCGCCAGCAGCTATCGCCTGAGGCGGCCCACAAGCTTCTTCAGGCCAGTTTCCAGTATTCCCATTGCATCGTCTGCCAGTGTCTGGCTTCGGGTCTCTGTGAGCGGTGTGTGCATCTCCTCCGGGTCCAGTTCGTCAGCCGCGCTCTCGATGGCTGTGAGGCTGGCGCAGACATGGTCCCGGAGTGAATCACCTCCGGCCACGACATCCGGGCAGATGGTGAAGTTGAGTGTCAAGTTGCCCTGGTAACTCACAGCAACAATAACCATCCCCATGCTGTCGAAAAGCGGTGCAGCATTGTATTGCTGCGCCAGTTTCGCACCTTGCAGATACAGGGGTACCTGAGGTCCGGGCACGTTAGTGATGGGCAGGTTGAAAACAGGCCGATAGCGTTGCGCGATCTGCGATTCGGAATACAACCGTGCCGACAGTGCCAGCATACTGGAGGGTAAAAGTTCTGTGAGCCGGTCCGCGGCGATGGCCTCGCGGTATGGCTCTGAGGCCACTGCGTTCCAGTGAATTCTGCGAATGCGCCGAGCCGGGTCGTATTCGCTGGTGGCAAGATCCAGAAGCATCGCGGACATCTGGTTCCCAGTGGTCCTTTGCAGCGTGCTTGAGCGCACTGAAATAGGTGTCATGGCGATCAGGGACTGGCGCGTATCTGCCCCTTGCTCGCCAAGGTATCGGCGCAGTGTTTCTGCGCAAAGTCCTAAAACCACATCGTTCAGCGTGACATCACCCAGCGCCGCCTTGATTGCCTTGAGGCGGGATAGTTCAACCTTTGCGGATACGATTTGGCGGTTGGCCGTGATCTGCTGGTTGAATGGGCAGTGAGGTGCCGAGAACAAAGGAAATGGCAGGGGGATTTTTCGTAACTGCTTGTGGATCAGTCCTCGGGTAGTGGCTTCCGCTGCACCGACTGCCAGTGAGGCGAATCGCCAGGGCGTGCGCAGGATGTTGGCGCCGGCCTGGATCATAACCCGTTCCGCTGATGGCTCGGCGCGCGGCTGCCAGGGGCGAGGTGCGCTGATGGGTTGCGGCTCAGGCGTATACTCCAACAGCTTGCCCATGATTTCCTCACCGCTGAACGCATCAATGGCGGCATGGTGCAGCTTTACAATGAGTGCAAAGCCTGCTTTCTCGTCACCCAGCTGGAAACCGTCTACGAAGGTTATATGCCAAAGGGGACGGTCCCGCTTCAGAGGTTCTTCCAGAATCCTCGAGGCAAGCGTCATAAGACTTGCCTCCCGGCTGTTTTCGCCGAGACTTACATAAGCGAGGTGTCGTTCAATACTGAAATCAGGATCATCAATCCAGTATGGTCGACCCAGGCGCAGAGGGATCTCTTTCAGGCGCTGGCGAAAAACCGGGACGACGTGAAGGCGGCTGCGCAGATAAGCAACGAAGGTGCTGAATGCGAGGGGGGTATCCCGCTCGCTGGCATCAAAGAGGTAGATGCTACCGATATGCATCGGCGCGTTCGCAGATTCAAGGTACAGGAACGAAGCGTCCAGTTCCGATAGCTGCCGCATCAATGAGCTCCAGTCGTCGTTAAGGTTCGTCGCAGTATAGATGAAACGGTTGTTGATCTTGTTGACTCATTTGCCTGCCAGAATTCTGCGGCGGAGCCATTTTGGTCTCAGCCTGTGCCAGGGCTTCAGCTATCGAGCCAGTCGGTTATGGTCGCGTCTTTGATCAGTCTGTGCCAGAACCACATCAACGCTTTGCCTTTATCGTCGGCGTGCCTTGCGGCCTGAAGCGCTATGGGTTGTCTTGGTTCGTCTACCCGTTTTTCGATGAGTTGGCCGGAAGCAAGAAGCGCCTGCACCCGGGCGCGTGGTAGCCAGCCTACGCCGAGCCCGGCCTTCTGCATGGCGATTTTGTGGTCGATAGTTGCTCCTGTCAGAGTACGCTGTTGGTGAAAAATGCCTGCATGTCCAGCGGGCAGGGCGCGCGATGAGTCTGCGGCAACGGCGGCCGGAAAGCGGCAAATGTCGTCTTCGCTCAGCGGTTCTTCTGCACTTGCCAATGGGTGGTCGGGCGCGACGGCAAAAACAAAGGTCATGTTGCCAAGAATATGACAGGTAAAGTTCCCCGCAGGTTTGCTGATGTCGTCGGCACCAATAATAAGGTCCACCCTGCGGCTTTGAAGGGCGTCCCAAGTGCCTGCGAACACCTCTTCAGTAATCTGAACGTCAACCGGAACACCCAGTGCGTAGAATTCTTTTACGGCCGGAAACAGGCACTCCGCTGGCAATAGCGAATTGAATCCGATGCGCAGCCGGGTTTCCCAGCCCTGAGCAACTTGGCGGGTCGAGTGAGCCAGGTTATCGGCTGCTTCAAGCAGGGTTCGACCTTCCTCTAGCAGGTAAAGGCCGGCCGGGGTGAGTACGGCCCGGTGTCCGCTGCGGTCAAACAAAGATACGTTCAGGTCTTCCTCGAGCTTTTGCACGGTGTAGCTGATCGCCGATGGCACCCGGAAGAGCTCGCCAGCAGCGCCGGCAAAGCTGCCTTTGCGGTCGATGGCGTCGAGGACTTTCAGGGCGTCTATAGTGATGGCTGTGTGCATGTTCGAATTATCTGAGGTAGTTGGCCAGAATTGCTTGCTTGAGAGGTTATCAGGGTCGCCGTTATTCTGCTCGTATCATCAGGATATTTATTGGAGTTGGATATGGGTCTTCTCGTCGACGGTAAGTGGTACGATCAGTGGTATGACACCAGCAAAACCGGTGGCAAATTTGAGCGTGAAGCCGCGCGGTTCAGGAACTGGGTGACGGCGGATGGCTCGCCGGGGCCGGCGGGTGAGGGCGGTTTCAAGGCTGAGTCGGGGCGTTATCATCTTTACGTGTCTCTGGCCTGTCCCTGGGCTCACCGCACGTTGATTTTCCGGAAGCTGAAGGGGCTTCAGGCCCATGTTTCTGTATCCGTTGTGCATCCGGATATGGTGGAGAATGGCTGGGAGTTCCGGCCCGGTGAGAGCTTACACGCAGATGATTTGCACGATTTTCGCTTCATGCATCAGATTTATACTAGGGCAGCACCGGAATATTCTGGGCGGGTGACGGTTCCGGTTTTGTGGGATAAGCACCAGAACACCATAGCCAGCAATGAGTCGGCGGATATTATCCGCATGTTCAACTCGGCATTTGATGGTCTGCCCGGTGTGAACGCTGATCTGGATTTCTATCCGGAGGCTTTGCAGGCCGAGATTGATGCGGTGAATGAACGTGTGTACGACACGGTTAACAACGGCGTCTACAAGGCAGGTTTTGCCACGGCTCAGGCGCAGTATGAAGAGGCCTACTCTGCGTTGTTTGGTTCGCTGGATTGGCTGGAAGCCAGGCTGTCTGGGCAACGTTATCTGGCTGGGAGTGCTTTAACAGAGGCAGATTGGCGACTGTTCACGACGTTGGTCCGGTTTGATGCGGTTTACTACAGTCACTTTAAGTGCAACCGTCAGCGCATCAGTGATTTTCCGGCGCTTTCAGGTTACGTGAGGGAGTTGTATCAGGTGCCTGGAGTGGCTGATACCGTGAGTATTGATCAGATCAAGCGCCACTATTATGTGAGCCAACGGACCATCAACCCCACCCAGGTTGTGCCGGTGGGGCCGCAGTTGGATTTCACGGCTCCCCACGGTCGCGACAGTCTTTAACTGACTCGCGCCACGGCGACCTGAGTCAGTAGTTGCAGGGCATCTTTGTGGGGTGAGGCGGCAAGCGCACTCAGAGTGTCTGAGGCTTTTGCCGCTTCGGCTATAGCCCGCTCCATGGTGTATTCCAGCGCCCCGGAAGCTTCAATAAGTTCGAGAACCTTTGGCAGGTTATCCAGCCCGCCTTTGCGTATGGCCTGGCGTATGAGTTGCCGGTTTTCTTCACTGCTGTGAGCCATGGCGTGGATGAGGGGCAGGGTGGTTTTGCCTTCCGCAAGATCGTCGCCAACGTTTTTGCCCATGGCTTCGGCATCGCCACGATAATCGAGAACGTCGTCAACTAACTGGAAGGCCAGCCCCAGGTGTTTACCGTAGTTTTTCAGAGCCCGCTCCTGGGCATCGTCTGCGTTGGCGAGCAAGGCGCCGGAATGGGAGGCAGCTTCGAACAGCATGGCGGTTTTATTGTGGATCACGGTCATGTACTGATCTTCGGTAATGTCCGGGTTTTTTACATTCATCAGCTGCATGACTTCGCCTTGGGCAATTACCGCCGTGGCGTGAGACAGGATTTCCATAATAGGAAGGCTTTTTAGCTCAACCATCATCTCGAACGCGCGGGCGTAGAGGAAATCACCTACTAGCACGCTGGGGGCATTCCCCCAGTTAGCATTCGCCGTGCTTCGGCCACGGCGCATGTCCGATGTATCCACAACATCGTCATGGAGCAGTGTCGCGGTGTGAAGAAATTCGATCACCACGGCCAGCTTGAGATGCTCATCCTTGCTATAACCCGCGGCCCGGCTGGAAAGCAAAACCAGTAGAGGCCTCAAGCGCTTACCGCCGCTTTCGATAATGTACTGGGCTATCTTCTCTACCAGGGGAACATCGGAGGAAAGTCGCTGGATGATCAGGTCATTAACGCGGCTGAAGTCGTCTGCCACGGTGTCGTAAATGCTCGGGGCTGTCATGCGGCTTTTGAATCCCTTGCTGATGTCGTAGTTGTGTCGCTACCTAGTATGCTGATAATACAGGCAGAACGCGGCAATGCTAGGTATTGCCGAGGTTAGTGTCAACTTGGCTTGTATTGCTGGGCGCCTTTTCGTACAATCACGCGCCCAACTCATCCCAACCTGCGCTCCCTGCTATAGGGTTGCCAAAGCGCTTCCCTTAGAACCAGGTGGATAAGAGCAGGGATGGGTCAATCGCGGAGAACGTTAATGTACGCAGTTATTGTTAGCGGTGGTAAACAGCACCGTGTTAAAGAAGGCGAAACTCTGAAACTGGAGAAGCTTGAAGTTGAAACCGGTGGCAACGTCGAGTTTGATCGCGTTCTGCTGATCGCTGATGGCGACAACTTCAAAGTTGGCGCGCCGGTAGTTGATGGTGCCAAAGTTACTGCCGAGGTGGTTAGCCACGGTCGTCACGACAAGATCAACATCATCAAATTCCGTCGTCGCAAGCATTCAATGAAGCGTCAGGGCCACCGTCAGTGGTTTACTGAAGTCAAGATCACGGGTATTCAGGGCTAAGTCCCGGGAAAAACCCCTTAATCAGGAGGCTTGTCATGGCTCACAAAAAAGCAGCAGGTAGTACCCGTAACGGTCGCGATTCCGAGTCGAAAAGACTTGGTGTGAAGCGCTACGGCGGCGAATCAGTATCTGCAGGCAGCATTATCGTTCGTCAGCGCGGAACCCGTTTCCACGCCGGCGTCAATGTTGGCCTCGGTAAAGACCACACGTTGTTCGCGAAAGCAGACGGCCAGGTCAAGTTCGAAGTGAAAGGTCCACAGAACCGCAAGTTCGTAAGCATCGTTCCAGCTGCTGCGTAAGCAGCGGCGATCCGGTTCTGTCGAACCTTGGGTAGCCCTGATATTCTGCTGTTACAGTCAGAAGTCAGTGTCACCCGGAGCCCCGCAAAGCTTCCTTGAGGCTGCGGGGCTTTTTAGTTTATGCGCCACGCGCGAAGGGTTGATTCATGAAATTCGTAGACGAAGCCACAATCATCGTTGAAGCCGGTAACGGCGGCCACGGCTGCCTCAGTTTTCGACGTGAAAAATACGTTCCCAGGGGTGGTCCCGACGGCGGCGATGGCGGTGACGGTGGCTCCGTGTATCTTGAGGCGAGCGATTCGCTTAACACGCTGGTCGATTACCAGTTTCAGCGTAAGCACAAGGCGCCGGGTGGAGAGCAGGGTTCGGGGCGGAACTGCACAGGCACCAAAGGTGAAGATCTGGTGCTGCCAGTACCGATTGGCACCACGGTGGTTGATGTCGATACTCATGAAGTGCTTGGCGACCTTACCCGTATTGGTCAGCAGCTGAAGGTAGCTCAGGGCGGATTTCATGGTCTGGGCAATACCCGGTTTAAATCATCAATCAATCGCGCGCCCCGCCAAACATCCAAAGGCTCTGAAGGTGAGCTCAGGAACCTGCGTCTGGAGCTGAAGGTTCTGGCAGACGTGGGCCTTCTGGGGTTGCCCAACGCAGGTAAATCTACCTTTATACGGTCTGTATCAGCCGCTACACCCAAAGTTGCTGATTATCCGTTCACGACGCTGGTGCCGAACCTGGGTGTCGTGAGTGTACAGATGCATCAGAGCTTTGTTATTGCGGATATCCCAGGTCTGATTGAAGGTGCTGCCGAAGGTGCGGGCCTTGGCGTTCGTTTTCTGAAACACCTGGTGCGCACCCGTTTATTGCTGCACCTGGTCGATGTGGCGCCTTACGACGGTTCATCGCCTGTCAGCGCAGTTAAAGTTATTGCTCATGAGCTCGAAAAGTTCAGCGAAACCCTGGCTAACCGAGAGCGCTGGCTGGTGTTGAACAAGGTCGATATGGTGCCGGAAGAAGATCGTGAAGCCCATTGCCAGGCGATCATTGATGAGCTTGGTTGGAAGGGGCCGGTGTTCAATATTTCAGCGTTAAGCGGTGAGGGTACCAAGCCGCTGACGCAGGCGGTTATGCGTTGGATTGAAGAGCGAGCCGAAGAAGAAGCGGAAAACCCTGAGGTTGCCGAGCAGGAGGCCGCGCGGCGCCGGCAGATGGATGAAGAGGCCAGGGCTGGTATAGAAGAAGAGAGGCAGGCTCGCCGCGCGGCCCGTGAAGAAGATGATGATGACTTCGACGACGATGATTACGACGTTGAAGTGGTTTATGTGAAAGACTAGATTTTGGCTTTTGAGGATAGTGCTCCTGCCATGACTCAACGCGCACAGCTGCATCAGGCACGCCGCCTGGTGGTGAAAATTGGAAGTGCCCTTCTGACCAATGATGGCCGTGGCCTCGATGTGCCAGCGCTTGGGCTCTGGGTGGATCAGATGGCGGCGCTGGTCAAACAAGGCGTTGAGCTGGTTGTGGTTTCTTCGGGCTCAGTGGCTGAAGGGATGAGCCGCCTGGGTTGGAAGAAGCGCCCGGAGCAGTTGCATGAATTGCAGGCCGCCGCCGCTGTGGGTCAGATGGGGCTGGTGCAGACCTGGGAGGCAGAATTCAAGCGCCACGGTATTCATACTGCCCAGATTCTGCTGACCCATGATGACCTTTCTGATCGCAAGCGTTATCTGAACGGCCGCAGCACGCTCAGGGCTCTGCTGGATTTTGGTGTTGTGCCTATCGTGAACGAGAACGACACGGTGGTTACCGATGAGATCCGATTTGGTGATAACGACACCCTGGGCGCGCTGGTTACTAATGTGGTTGAGGCAGACGGCCTGATTATTCTCACCGACCAGCTTGGCCTGTTTGATAAAGATCCACGCAAGAACCCGGATGCCAGTCTGGTGACCGAACGGCTCGCCAGTGATCGCGAGTTGGATGCCATGGCCGGCGGCAGCGCTGGAGTTCTGGGTCGCGGCGGTATGCAGACCAAACTCCGTGCCGCGCGCCTTGCAGCGCGATCCGGAGCCTTCACGGTGATTGTGGGTGGCCGCATTGAGGGTGTTCTTACCCGGCTGCACCAGGGGGATGTTCTGGGTACTTTACTGCTTCCTGAGCAGGGGCGGATTGCTGCGCGTAAACAGTGGCTGGCAAGCCATCTGCAGACTCGCGGCAAGCTGACGCTCGATGATGGCGCGGTGAAAGTGCTTCGTCAGGGTGGACGCAGCCTTCTCCCTGTCGGAGTCAAAAGCGTTGCCGGTCAGTTTCGCCGTGGCGAGATGGTGTCCTGTGTTGATCAAAAAGGTATTGAGGTTGCTCGCGGGCTGGTGAATTACGATGCAGGTGAAGCGGGTGCAATAGCCGGTCGTTCAAGCAACAGCATTACGGAAATTCTGGGCTATATTTCCGACGAAGAGATGATTCATCGCGATAACATGATAATTGTCTGAAAAGTAATTATCTGAAATAAAAAAACCGGCTGCGAGCCGGTTTTTTTTATAGCAACAAGAGCTTTTAGCTAGCGCAAGACGCTATCAGGCGCTTTTCAGTGCTTTGATCTTGGTGCTCATGCGGCTCTTCTGGCGAGCCACCTTATTCTTGGTGAAGATACCCTTGTTGACCATGCTGTCCATAATAGGCTGGGCAGTCTGGAATGCGGCCTGAGCTTCTTCGTAGTTGCCAGACTCAATTTTGGTCTGAACTTTTTTCATGTAAGTGCGGGTCATGGAGCGCAGGCTTGCGTTGTGCTTGCGGTTCTTCTCGTTCTGACGTGCGCGCTTTTTGGCTTGCGGGGTATTTGCCACCGTAAAACTCCTGAAAGTACTGAAAATTCGTTACTGAATGATTCGTACGGAAAACTCTGGGCAAAATACCATCCAGAGGATCCCTGAAATCGCGGGCGCGCCCATAACCAGCGCGTCGAAATAAATGACGCGGAACTATGCCGCCCAAACGTGTAAATGTCAATACCAAACCCCATTTGATCCCATGATTCAAAAGGGCTGTGGTAAACTCCCGGCTCGCCGGATACGGGTTCAGCGGGGATGCAGGTAATTCCCGAAATACCCGGCCAAAATGAGTGTGCAACCGGACTAAAGCCCGAATGTCATCGCAACCTGAACCTTTGCCGAAAAAACAACCGGGAAAAAAGCCGCCTGCCAAAGTGCCCGGTCTGCTTAGGTCTTCCGGTTTGGTGGGCATGATGACCATGCTATCCCGGGTGCTGGGTCTGGTGCGGGATATGGTGATCGCCCGCTATTTTGGTGCCGGTGCCGGTGCAGACGCTTTCTTCGTTGCGTTCAAGATTCCCAATTTTTTACGCCGGCTTTTTGCCGAAGGTGCCTTTTCACAGGCGTTTGTGCCGGTGTTGTCATCCTATCGTGAGAACCGCCCGGTTTCTGATGTAAAGCGTCTGGTAGATGCGGTAGCCGGCTCGCTTGGACTTGTGCTGCTGGGCATCACCTTGGTGGCCATGCTCGGCGCGCCACTTTTGACCGCCGTGTTTGCACCCGGCTTCCTGGATGATGACATCAAATTTGTGCTGACCAGCGACATGCTGCGCATTACCTTTCCGTATTTGTTGATGATTTCCCTGACGGCGTTTGCCGGCGGTATTCTCAACAGCTACGACCGTTTCGCGGTACCCGCTTTTACGCCGGTTTTGCTCAATCTGGCGATGATCGGTGCGGCTGTTTATCTTACGCCGCTAATGAGTGAGCCGGTTATGGCTCTGGCTTGGGGTGTGTTCATCGCCGGTGCGCTACAGCTGTTTTTCCAGTTACCGTTTCTTATGCGGCTGGGACTCATGCCCCGGCCACGGGTTGACTATCGACATGAGGGTGTCAGTCGCATCCTCAAACTCATGGTGCCGGCGCTGTTCGGGGTGTCGGTCAGCCAGATCAATCTTCTGCTGGATACAGTATTGGCGTCCTTCCTGCAAACCGGCAGCGTATCCTGGCTGTATTATTCAGACCGGCTTTCCGAGCTGCCCTTGGGGGTATTCGGTATTGCCATTGCGACGGTGATTCTGCCGAGCCTGTCGCGCAAGCACTCCGCAGCCTCCACAGATCAGTTTGCCGCTACATTGGACTGGGCCGTGCGTGCGGTGCTGATTATCGGGGTGCCTTCCGCTCTGGCGCTGGGGTTGTTGGCCGAACCCTTGATCGCAACCCTGTTTCATTATGGTGAGGTTACCGACAGGGATGTGGTCATGTCGGCACAGAGCTTACGGGCCTATTCCGCCGGGCTGCTCGCCTTTATGGTGATCAAGGTTCTGGCGCCGGGATTTTTCGCGCGACAAGACACCCGTACGCCGGTGAAAATCGGGATCATTGCCATGGTCGCCAACATGGTTTTCAATCTGGCGCTCATCGTACCTTTGGCCCACGCTGGCCTGGCGTTGGCGACGTCGCTGTCGGCCTGGCTTAATGCGGTTCTGCTCTGGCGCGGGCTCAAACGGCAGGGTGCATGGCAAAGCCAGCCCGGCTGGGGGAAATATTTTGTGCAGATTGGCCTTGCGAATGCTGCCATGGTTGGCGTTATTCTCTGGCTGAACATGCCGGTCATGCGCTGGCTGTCGGCAGGCGGCGTTGAGCGTTCACTTTATATGGGAATGATGGTGGTGGCTGCCAGTGGCGCCTATTTCCTTGTTCTGGCGCTGGCAGGGGTGCGGGTAAGACATTTCCTCCAGAGGTAAGGTATAATCGCGCGTTTTCTCACCAGCGTCTTGCACACTCGGGCAAACGCTGAAAGCCAACTGGCAAATGAAGGTTCGCACTGCATGCGTCTGATCCGAAGCCTGACCAACCTGAAAATGCTTTCCAGGCAGGTGGATTCTCCGCTGGCGGAGGGCTGTGTTGCCACGATCGGCAATTTTGACGGCGTTCACTTGGGCCATCAAACAATTATTGATCAGGTAAAAAGTAAAGCCCGCGCATTGAATCTACCCTCGGTTGTCATGGTTTTTGAGCCTCTGCCAAGGGAGTTCTTCCAGGGTATGGACGCGCCTCCCCGGCTGATGGGGTTTCGGCAGAAATTGGAAACCCTGCTGGCAGCGGGCATTGATATCGTGCTTTGCCTGAAGTTCGATGAGAACTTTCGCAGTTACTCCGCTATGGGCTTTATAGACGATGTTCTTATCGACGGGCTGGCGGTGCGCCACCTTGTTGTGGGCGACGATTTTCGCTTCGGCTGCGATCGGGCCGGGGATTTTGCGCTGCTTGAAAAGGTGGGAAAGACCGCCGGGTTTTCAGTAGAGAACACTCGCACCGTAACCGTCGCAAACGAGCGAATAAGTAGCACCCGAATCCGTAACCTGCTGCTGGATAACCAGCTCGAACAAGCCGAGTCTTTGCTTGGGCGCCCGTATCGTATCCGGGGGCGTGTTGTTTATGGTCGGCAGCTGGGTCGACGTATCGGGTCGCCTACTGCGAACATCCTGCTCCGGCAGATGCCAGCCTTGCGCGGCGTGTACGTTGTTAGCGCGACGCTGGAAGACGGAAGCGCGCAGGATGGCATTGCCAACATTGGCTTGCGCCCGACAGTTGATGGCAAACAGCCAGCACTGGAAGTGCACCTGTTTGACTTTACTGGCACACTTTATGGCCAGCATGTTGACGTTGTTTTCCGCCACGGACTGCGGGATGAAGAAAAGTTTGAATCCATCGGCGCGCTTAAAGCGCAGATCGCCAGAGATTTTGACGCCGCAAGAGCGTGGCTGGCTGAACACCCGTTAAGTTAAAGAGCAGCACTGACCAGAATTGACTAAATAAGCTGACCAAACCTACTGACCAAAAGAGTACGCACACAAACCATGAGCGACTATAAGCACACCCTGAATCTGCCGGAAACCGCGTTTCCCATGCGCGGCAACCTGGCCAAGCGCGAGCCCGAGATGCTCAAGCGGTGGCAGGATCTGGACGTTTACGCCAACCTGCGCCAGCAGCGCGAAGGGCGTGAGAAGTTCATCCTTCACGATGGCCCTCCTTACGCCAACGGCAGCATTCACATTGGTCATGCGGTTAACAAAATTCTGAAGGACATGATCGTAAAGTCCCGCGGCTTCATGGGCTTTGATGCGCCCTACGTGCCGGGTTGGGATTGCCACGGTCTGCCGATTGAGCACAAGGTAGAGCAGGAAATCGGCAAGGCCGGTGTGAAGGTCGATTACAAAACCTTCCGCCAGGCGTGCCGTGACTACGCCACCAAGCAGATTGCTGGCCAGAAAGCCGACTTTATCCGCCTTGGCATCATGGGTGAGTGGGGTAAACCCTACCTCACCATGGATCCGAAAGTGGAAGCGGGCATTGTGCGTGCGCTCGGCAAGATCGTCGCCAAAGGGCACGTGGTTCGAGGTTTCAAGCCGGTTTACTGGAGTGTGGTGGGTCAGTCCGCACTGGCAGAGGCCGAAGTGGAATACCAGGACAAAACGTCAACGCAGATTGATGTGCGCTTTACCGCCGTGGACCAGGCCAAAGCTCTGTCGCTGTTCGGAACGGACAAGGGCGAAGGTGACGTTTCTATCGTTATCTGGACCACGACGCCCTGGACCATTCCTGCTAATCAGGCGGTATCCCTCAACGCTGATCTGGACTATGCACTGGTACAGGTTGACGCGGGTAACGGCCCCGAGCGTATGATTCTGGCTGCGGCCATGGTCGAAGGCGTTATGGCGCGCTGGGATATTTCGGATTTTGAAGTGCTGGGCACTTGCCTGGGCGCTGATTTTGAAAACCTGGCCTTGCATCACCCGATCTACGATAAGCAGGTTCCTGCAATTCTGGGTGATCACGTATCAATCGAGGCGGGTACCGGCGCCGTTCACACGGCGCCTGATCACGGTATGGAAGACTTTGTGGTCGGCAAAACCTACGGTATCGGGACGCTGAACATGGTTCAGGCCGACGGTACCTACACCAGCGCTACCGGTGAGTTTGCAGGCATTCATGTCTACAAGGCCGACGAGCCAGTATGCGAAGCCCTGGCGCGTGAAGGCAAACTCGTCCGCAAGGAAAAATTCCGTCACAGCTTCCCTCATTGCTGGCGCACCAAAACACCGCTGATCTACCGGGCCACGCCACAGTGGTTTATCAGCATGGATAAAGAAAATCTCCGCGCGGATGCACTGGAAGCCATCAAAGGTGTGCGTTGGGTTCCGGCCTGGGGGCAGAATCGTATTGAAGCCATGTTTCAGCAGTCTCCGGACTGGTGCATCTCACGTCAGCGCACTTGGGGCGTACCAATTACCCTGTTTATCCACAAAGAAACTCAGGAACTGCACCCGGACACCCAGAGCCTGATTGAAAAAGTGGCTCAGGCTATCGAAACCGGGGGCATTGATGCCTGGTACGAGATCGATACCCGCGAACTTCTGGGCGACGATGCCGATCACTACGAAAAAGTTCTGGATACATTGGACGTGTGGTTCGATTCGGGTGTTACACACGAGTCTGTGTTGCGTGTGCGCCCGGAACTGGGCCAGTTCCCGGCCGATATGTATCTGGAAGGCTCTGACCAGCATCGCGGCTGGTTCCAGTCCTCATTGAAAACATCCATTGCCATGAACGGCGTGGCGCCCTATAAGCAGGTGCTGACTCACGGTTTCACCGTGGATGGTAAAGGTCTCAAGATGTCCAAGTCTCTGGGGAATGTGATCGCACCCCAGGAAGTGATGAACGAACTGGGTGCCGATATTCTCCGCCTGTGGGTTTCAGCAACCGATTACAGCGGTGAGATGACGGTTTCCAAGGATATCCTGCGACAAACCGCCGATGGATATCGCCGTATTCGTAACACTTCGCGCTTCCTGTTGAGCAACCTCACAGGCTTTGATCCGAAACAACACATGGTTGCGCCGGAAGACATGATTGCGCTGGATCGCTGGATGGTGGATCGCGCTCTGCAGCTGCAAAATGAGTTGCACGACGACTACCAGAATTACGCCTTCCTGCGGATCTACCAGAAGGTGTACAGCTTCTGTGAAGCCACGCTGGGCGGCTTTTATCTCGACATTATCAAGGATCGGCAGTACACCACTCAGCCGGACAGCCTGGCGCGGCGATCCTGCCAGACTGCGCTTTACCACGTAGCAGAAGCACTGGTGCGTTGGATAGCGCCTATTCTGAGCTTCACCGCAGATGAAATCTGGCAGCACCTGCCGGGAGATCGCGGCGAGACAGTGTTCTATGAGACCTGGTATGAAGGCCTTGCAGAATTGCCCGAAAATGCCGAGCTGGGTCGCGATTACTGGCGCCGGATATTCGGCGTGAAAGAGGCGGTAAACAAACGCCTGGAAGAGGCTCGGGCCCGTGGCGAGATCAAAGGATCGCTGAGCGCTGAAGTCACGCTTTATTGTGATGGTGAGCTGGCGGCGGACCTGGAATTTCTTGGAGAAGAGCTCCGCTTTGTGCTGATCACCTCCGAAGCAACCGTAAGGCCGGTATCCGAGGCTGACGGCGCTGAGATGACCAGCTACGACGGCCTGCGTGTAAAGGTAGCTCCGGCTACCCACGCCAAATGCGAGCGCTGCTGGCACCACCGCGCAGATGTGGGTGCCAACGCCGACTATGAAGAGCTGTGTGGCCGCTGTATCACCAACGTGGAAGGGCCGGGCGAAACCCGCTCGTTTGCCTGATGGAACTGGCAATGAATGAGCAGGTAACCGGAAGCAAACTGAAGTGGCTGTGGCTGGCGGTACTGGTGGTCGCGCTTGATCTCGGCACCAAGTCCATGGCAACGGCCATGCTGACCTACGGCAACCCGGTGCCGGTGATTCCCATGTTTAACCTGACGCTGCTGCACAATACCGGCGCAGCATTCAGCTTTCTCGCCGGTGCGGCAGGCTGGCAGCGTTGGTTCTTCGTAACGCTGGCGCTTGTGGTCAGCGTGGTACTGGTCGGGTGGCTGAGAAATCTGCAGCGGCATGAAACCTGGTCGGCCATTGCCATTGTATTGATCCTCGGTGGTGCGCTGGGTAATGTTTACGACCGGGTTGTGCACGGTTATGTCGTCGACTTCCTGCATTTCTATTGGCAGGACTGGCACTTTCCCGCATTTAATCTGGCCGACACCGCCATTACCATAGGTGCCGCCATGATGATTCTTGATATGTTTCGCAAGCCTGCTGATCCCGGCACGCCTGCGAACGGGAGCGAATAAAGCCCATGAAAGAACTGCCTGTAGATAAAGGAACACGCGTAACCTTGCACTTTGCGCTCAAATTCGAGAGCGGCGAAGTGATTGATACCACCTTCGATAAAGACGCGGCGATTCTGGAAATTGGTGACGAAAGCCTGCCGGAGAATTTTGAAGCCTACCTGATGGGCATGAAAGCCGGCGACAAAGCCAGCCACCAGGTGCCACCCGAAAAGGCCTTTGGTCAGCGCAACCCCAACAATTTGCAGACCTTCAAACGGCACGAATTCAGTGCGGATATGGTGTTAGAGCCGGGTGTGATGATCTCCTTTGCGGATGCGCGTCAGCAAGAACTGCCAGGCGTGGTGAGCCGTGTGGAAGGGGATGAAGTGGAAGTGGACTTCAATCATCCGCTGTCCGGGCGTACACTGACTTTCGATATCGAAGTTATTGACGTAGAACCGGCAGGGCAGACGCACTGACTATGCAAATAAGACTGGCAAACCCCCGTGGCTTTTGTGCAGGCGTGGATCGCGCCATCGAGATCGTAAATCGTGCCCTGGACGTATTCGGTGCGCCCATTTACGTGCGCCACGAGGTCGTACACAACAAGTTCGTGGTCGACAACCTCCGCAATCGCGGCGCCATTTTTGTGGACGAACTGGATGAAGTGCCAGACGACAAGCTGGTGATCTTCAGTGCCCACGGCGTATCCCAGGCCGTGCAGAACGAAGCCGCCCGCCGTGGCCTCAAAGTGTTCGACGCCACTTGTCCGCTGGTCACCAAAGTGCACCTGGAAGTTATGCGCTACAGCCGCGACGGCCGCGAATGCGTGCTGATAGGGCACCACGGCCACCCGGAAGTGGAAGGCACCATGGGCCAGTACGATCACAGTACCGGTGGTAATATCTATCTGGTTGAGAATGAAGAGGACGTCTCTCAGCTAGAGGTGAACGACCCGGCACACGTTTCCTACGTCACCCAAACCACACTCTCCATGGACGACACCGCCCGCGTGATTGACGCCCTGCGAGAGCGATTCCCACTGATCGAAGGCCCCCGCAAAGACGACATCTGCTACGCAACCCAGAATCGCCAGGATGCGGTAAAGCAGCTGGCCGGCGACTGCGATCTTATGTTGGTTGTGGGCTCGCCTAACAGTTCCAACTCCAACCGCTTGCGCGAACTCGCCGAGCGTATGGGCACCCCCGCCTATCTGATCGACGAAGCTGCCCAGATCGATCCTCAATGGCTCCAGGGCAAATCGTCCATCGGCGTTACGGCCGGCGCCTCAGCCCCGGAAGTGCTGGTCAATGACGTGATTGCCCGCCTGCGGGATCTTGGGGGCAGCGTGCCCGAAGAGATTGAGGGGCGTGAGGAGAATATTGTGTTCTCTATGCCTAAGGAATTGCGAATCGATGCGGTAGAGGTTCAGTAGCTGCTAGATGCACAAGAAATTTGGTTTTGAAACTACAAGAAGCAATAAAAAAGCGTGACTTCAATCACGCTTTTTTATTGCCCATATGCCGCTCATCACTCATTTTTCTCCGCCTGTCGCTTCATGGTATTTATTCACATGAGAGTTTTGTAATCTGAAACTGATACAAACAGAGGTTCTGGCTTTATGCATCTCCGGATAAACAGTGGTTTTACACTGATCGAGCTGATGGTCACTCTCGCTGTGGTAGCAATTGTTGCAACCATCGCAGTGCCAGCGATGAGCGATATGGTCACCCGCAGTCGCACAACGGCCGCCTTTAATGAACTACAGGGCTTGGTTGGGTATGCGCGAAGTGAGTCGGCTAAGTCGCCAGGAGAGTCTGTCTTACTGTGTTCGTCCAGCAACGGCACAGGTTGTACCGGGCAAACTGACTGGAACGCAGGGTGGTTGATTGCCCGGGATGTGAACGGTAATGGCGGTGTTGATGGCGGTGATACTGTGCTGAAAGTTATGGGGGCTCTGTCTGGAGGGATAAGCCTTAAGGTGAAGACAGGTGCCAGTAGCAACTTTGACACGACTTCTGTATCGCTGGTTCGAAATGGTGCACCGGCGGGTGATAACCAGATAACGTTCAAGCTATGCGATTCCTTTGGTGTCAGCGAATCCAGAGGTGTGATCTTGTCTGTGTCCGGGCAAGCCAGGGCTGCTGCACGCGATGGTAGCGGAAATCGTGAAGATCATAACGGTGTCGATTTTCAATGTTGATCCAGGATCCGGGAACAAAATTATGAGTATGCAGATTCCACAAGTGACAAGGCACCCGGACCGGCAAAGTGGTATGACGTTGATAGAGATTCTTGTCACCGTGCTTGTTCTTGCTATCGGTCTTTTGGGAATGGCCAGTCTTACCGTAGGTAGTCTGAAAAATAACCAAGGGGCTTTTTTGCGCACCCAGGCCACCATTCTTGCTTACGATATGGCTGACCGCATGAGGTCGAATGCCGCAGAAGCTATCAGCGGAAGCTACGATGGTGCCACAACCAATACGACCCTTAGCGCTCCAAGCTGCGGTACAAATGGATGCACAGGTGCCGAAAGAGTTTCTGCAGATATTTTTGCCTGGAAACAGCAAATAGAAGGCGCCAATGGAAACATGGCAATGCTGCCAGGAGGGGAAGGGGCTATATCCGGTGGCGGTGGCGCAACAAACGCCGGGACTGCCTTTACGGTTACAATTACCTGGAAGGAAGATCGCTGGAATGAGACCAAGGATTCGATGTCGACAGAAGACCAGCAAACGGTTGTTGGGTTTACGTTATGAGGGATATTAAGCGTGGCATTTCAGTAGCTGATAAAACCTCTATCGCGCCTCAGCGCGGTCTTTCACTGGTTGAGTTGATGGTAGCGCTCGCCCTGAGCGTGACCCTTATACTTGGCATATTTACCGTCTACATGGACTCATCGCAGACCACGAGGGTGGGTGAGGCGCTTGCTCGGGTTCAGGAGTCAGGGCGCATAGGGTTGGAAATGATGTCTCAGGAAGTCCGTATGGCGGGTTATCAGGGCTGCTCCGATAACTACACCGTTCCGGTTAGAGTCATTGCAGATAACCCGCCGCCATCACTGACGCCAGCAGCCGGCGAGGATAGTGTGTATCTCTATAATTCCGGGTTGATGGGGTGGCAGGTTACGGCAGCAACTCAGTCAAGCTGGGATAGCGGAACAGACTTCGAAGACCTTGGCATCATTGAGGACGACGCGCTGCCTGGTAGTGATGTATTGATGGTTCAACGTGCGAGGCTGCTAAATGCAGCAATCAGCAATGCTGGCATGGGTAGCGCGGCTGGTTCGATACCGATAGACGACCCCGATGGGCTTTTTGGATCAGGTGCAGCGTTCAGCTCGGGTTCTTTGTTGATGATTGCCAGTTGTGAGTTTGCCGATATTTTTCGAATGACCAATAATCCATCCGGTGCCAGCAAATCCATAGCGCATGCCTCCTCGTCAAACAGCAGTGACCGCTTGTCATCAGCTTATGCAGCGGATGAAGATGCCGAAATCTACTCGCTTGAGAGCACAGTTTTCTTTGTTGCAGATACCGGACGCGTTGATGATCAGGGCAACAGTATTTCCGCGCTTTATCGCGCCAGAAACAACTTTCCCAACAGTGCAACGCCAAGCTTTCAGCGCGAGGAGCTCGTGGAGGGCGTGGAGGCATTGAAGATTCAGTACGGCCTGAGAACGGATGCGAGCAGTAACACCATTAACTACGTTGACGCTTCAGGTGTGGGTGCCTCTGACTGGAAAGACGTCGTGGTAGCGCGTGTCGGCATGTTGGTTAGCGCTTCTGGTAACGCGTTACAGCAGGACGACAGTCAGACATACGAACTGCCGGGGACAGTTTTTGTCGCTGGTGCACCCGGTTCAGGGCAGCAGGCTCATGCCGCAGATAGGCGATTGCGTAAGGCCTTTGTCAGTACGCTGGATATCCGCAACCGGCGTTGTGGAGAGTTCAGGCAGTTCGGATCTACGGACCTGTGGGAATGGGAAGACGCAGACGATAACGGTGGAGATGGTGACCCATGCAACTAGAAAATAGCACTGTAAAACCCGCTGCACTTATTTGCTCAGTAGGAGTACGTCAGCGTGGAGCTGCGTTGATTATCAGCTTGGTAATATTGCTGGTGATAACCGTTATCGGGCTTGCCAGCATGAATACATCCATTCTTCAGGAGCGCATGTCGGCCAATGCACAGAATGCCCGACAGGCATTTTTGTCCGCTGAAGCTGCCAGTCAAGATCTTTTCCGGAAGCTGGAACCCATGGACTCCAGCTCGAACGAGTGGAAATTGGCTTTGGATGCCCTGGATGCCGGCATACGCGTTGCAACGACACCTAAGGCCTATAGTGGCGTTGGTTCAGGCAAGGTTGCAACCGCAGAGCTCCGATACCTCGGTGAAGCGAATCTGGTTGAAGGACATTCGTTTGGAGAGGACATAGAAACATTCCGCCAACGCTATGAGATTATTGGAGATGCATCGGTAACTGGTGCCGGAGCCAGTAGTCGGGTGATTCGTGGTGTAAGCGTTGTTTTCTATTAAGAACATTTTTATTGGGAAAAATCATCCAGAGGTGAACATATGAGTTACCTGATAAAGGTCGTGATCCTGTTAAGTGCGCTCGTGGCTCAGGCTTCCTGGGCTCAGCAGACACCCTCAGCATTCGCATACAGCGAGATAATATTGGAAGAGCGGGCCGTAGAGTCTCCGAAGGTCGTGGTTGTGTATTCAAAGGCATCCGGAGTGTTAGAAATTCGCTTTCAGGAGTGTGATGACTGCGAGTACAGAGCACTTTCCCCAGCGGATGGAATCACCTTTAGCGTTGGAGGTAAGAGCCTGCTTGCGGAGACCGCCAGTGGAACATACAGGAATAGCCCTGGAACCGTTTTTATTGACGCCTCAAGCTCAAAGGTAAATCGTGTTCATTATTTTCAGACCCGTAGTGGGGGTGACGAATGAAGACTTATAAAGGCAGATTAACGGCTTTTTTCTGTGGCTTTGCTATGGCCCTTAGCTCCACTGCCGCAGTGGCGGATGATACTGAGATTTTCTTTAACACCCAGAACAATACCAGTATTCGACCAAACCTACTGTTTATTCTGGATAACTCCGGGAGTATGGACGCAGAAGTTACCGTTAATGTTCCGGTTGATCCTGTTTACGATCCATCCAAGACATATCCTAGCTCAGGTTTTGATTCCGATCTTGTTTATTATAAGCAAAGTGGTAGCTGGTACACGGTTAAACGCTCAGTGATCGACTGCTCGGATATGCTAGCGAGAATTGATCAAGTTGGTGAGTTAAAGAGCTATAGGATGGCTTATTATTATCAAAATAAGTGGAATAGCTTTGATAAGGTTAATGTCAATAACAGCACAACCGATTGTGAGGCGGATAACGATAGATCGAGTATAAAAAATTGGTCAAAATTTGACACTCAAACTTATTTTTCCGCCAACTACCGCAACTGGCAGGCGACGAGTGGTGGTACAGTAAAGATGACGCGCATGGATGTTATGAAGGGCGTCGCGCGTCAGTTGGCAGATAGTACCACTGGTGTAAATATAGGTTTGATGGCTTTTAATACAAGAGGTAGTGCCGATGAAGGTGGGCACCTTCTCAATCCTGTGGAAGATGTCGCTACCAATCGAAGTACTTTTAAAGCAGCCGTTGACAGCCTGGATCACGACACCTGGACTCCACTCTCAGAAACACTTTTTGAGGCGATGCGATATTATCAAGGTGGCTCACAGTTTTTAGACTCGAATCCGATAAACAGCCAGAAAAATGGTTATGTATCCCCAATATCACTTGAGTGCCAATCAAACAATGTCATTGTTCTGACGGATGGAGCTCCAACAAGAGATGCCAACCATGAAGATACCATGGAGGGCGAAATAGGTGAGTCCTGCTCGGGTAACTGCCTTGATGAAATAGCCGGTTATATGAGAAATAATGATATGTCCTCAGCTCACGCTGGCGATCAGACGATAACCACATATACTGTTGGATTTGAGCTTAATGACCCTCTTTTGGCTGCGGCAGCAACAGCTGGCGGAGGTAAGTATTATCTGGCGAATGATGCGGAAGAGTTGGCGGGAGCCTTTGATGACATTGTAAGAAGTGTACTGGAAACCAGCAGTACGTTTGTTGCTCCCGGTGTTGCAGTTAACTCGTTTAACCGGCTGAATCACTTTGATGCGCTCTACTACTCCGTTTTCGAACCTGATACCCGACCTCTCTGGGAGGGCAACCTGAAGCGTTACAAAATTTCCGATACGGGAGAAATTGTAGATGCCAATGGCAACCAGGCAATTGATTCGTCAACTGGCTTCTTTAAAGACGGAGCGCAAAGTTGGTGGTCGCAAGCGCCGGATGGAAGAGCAGTAACAGCAGGGGGTGTTCGTTCGAAACTGCCTGATGCAACAAATAGCAGAAAAGTTTATACCTGGATCCAGGGAAATAACCTGAACGCAAGTGATAACCTTATCGCGGCCTCCAACACAGGCTCCATAACGAAGACACTGCTTGGCGATAGCACCATGACTGATGCCGAGCAGCTGGAGCTAATACGTTGGATTCGGGGTGAGGATGTTCTGGATGAGAATGGCAACAACCAGACCAATGACGCCCGTAAGTTCATCTCGGATCCCTTGCATTCGGAACCAAGGTTGATTGTTTATGGTGGCACAGAGGCAAGTCCGGATACATCGGTATTTTTTGGTGATAATCAGGGCTATATTCATGCAATTAACGGCGAAACCGGCGAGTCTCATTTCGCATTTATGCCGGCCGAGTTACTGAAGAATCAGCAGACGTTTATGGATAACGCCGATACCGTGGTGGATCGCATCTATGGTATGGACGGTCCAATCGTTAGCTGGGTGAAAAACCCTAGTGGGGATGTTGAGTTAGCTGACGGAGATCATGTGTATCTCTACGCCGGGATGCGCAGAGGTGGTCGCAGCTATTATGCGCTGGATGCCACCGATAGGTCGGCGCCAAAGGCAATGTGGCGCATATCTGGAGGCTCGGGTGATTTTGTTGAGCTTGGCCAAAGTTGGTCTACGCCGGTAAAGAGTAAAGTGAACATCGACGGAACCGTGAAGGATGTGCTGTTTTTTGCCGGTGGCTATGACGCGGACCAAGATAACGCGACCACTCGCACCGAAGACGGTATGGGTCGCGCTCTTTACATCGTGGATGCGATTACCGGTCAGAGGTTGTGGTGGGCAGGCCCAGCAGGGTCAGGTGCCAATCTTGAGCTTGGTAACATGAAGTACAGCATGCCCGCCTCCCCGAAAGTGCTTGATATAGACGGAGATGATCTTGCAGACCAAGTTTACGTTGGTGATATGGGTGGACAGATCTGGCGGTTTGATCTGAATAACGGCAACTCTGTAGGTACACTGGCGTTCGGCGGTCGCATTGCAGATTTTGCGGGCGACGAGGTCGCGAATGCACGACGCTTTTACCATACGCCGGATCTTTCCATCAGCCGGTATTGGGGTAAACGCTATCTGACGTTGGTAATTGGGTCTGGCTATCACGCTCATCCTTTGAACAAGGTTATCGAAGATCGCGCGTACATGATTCGTATTCCCGCATTGTTTGGAGCGCCGGTTGACCCTAGCTCCAGCAATGTAAGCTATTCCACTCTTACTGAGAGTGACCTGTACGACATAACAGACAACAAAATAGGCGAGGGTACGGATGCAGAAAAGCTAACAGCAGAGGAAAATTTATCTAACGCCAGTGGTTGGATGCTCAGCTTTGAGAACAGTGGTGAAAAAATGCTTTCATCGAGCATTGTAGTTGATGGGGTAGCTACCTTCACAACGTATGAACCTGCGGCTTCTCTGTCAGCGTGTGCGCCATCAACGGGCCGCTCGCGACTTTACTCGGTGCTACTACGTGATGGCCGACCGGTGCGTAATTATGACGGCATAGATGGAATCGAAGATCTCAAAAAGAGTGATCGCAGTAAAGATGAACCGGTTCCCGGTATACCGCCTCCGCCGAAACTGTTACGGACGGAAAAGAACGCGTTTATCTGTGTTGGTACAAACTGCGAGCAGGTAGAGGATAGCAACACCTTTACTCAAACGTTTTGGAGGGAGGTTGAGTGATGGGGTTTGGCGGTCGCGAACATCAAGGCTTCACTTTGATAGAAGTGATGATTGTGGTTGCCATTGTCGGCATTCTTGCCGCTGTGGCTTACCCTTCTTATGAGGAACATGTGAAATCATCCCGAAGGGCCGAAGCGCAGTCCGCTCTCATGGGGTTGGCAGCAGCCATGGAGCGGCATTTTACAGCTAACAATACATACAAGGGGGCTGGCTCTGGCGGTGGGGACACCGGAGCCCCTGATATTTACTACGATCAGGTACCCAGTGACGGTGGAACCGCGTACTACAACCTTACTGTCGAGAGTGCGTCGGACTCTGCGTTCGTAGTGAAAGCAACCCCGGCAAATGCTCAGGCCGGGGATGGTTTCCTGGATCTGAATAACCAGGGTATTAGACGCTGGGATAAAGACAACAGCGGCGGCATCGGCACCGGCGAGACGAGCTGGAAAAAATAGAAGATAACCGTGGGTTCAGCACTGAATCACTGCGCCCCAGGATAGCCGGATTTTATTGTCGAAGTCTTTATCATGAACTGCGCGGAAGCGACCGCCACGATTGACACTGAGGTAACTCATTGGTTGCTGTGAGTTCTGTTCTGGGCATGCTATCAACGAGCCACTGGCTCCGTGGATAAGACCGTTGGGGCCGAATGTTAAGTAGCCACGCCCGCCTGTGCGGGATTTGATGCGGTAGTTTGTCACAGGTGGAATAAGTTTCCATACAGTGTTGCTATCCGGTCGCAGGTTCTTGTCTCGGTCCGGGAATATCGCTGCGGGTAGCGTCCAGTCGTTTACGCATCGGTTACCAGAAGACAGCGGGCATATGGTAACGAGGGCTCCGGTATGAACTGCTTGTGAGCGAGCGAATGAAAAGGCGCCATGGTAGGTTGCGATCAGTTCGCGCTGGCGCGATTGGGCAATCTCACGATCCATTGCAGGCACCGCAAAGCTGAACGTAATGGAAAGAATGATCAGTGTGATTAGTAGCTCAACGAGCGTTAAGCCTTTGTTCCGAGCAAAAGTCATGTTGCCTCCTTGGCAAAATTAGCGGCTTTCTTCCTGAAAGCCTCGTTATTATTCACTCCATTCCTAACTTCTTCAACCGGTACCGCAACGCCCGAAAGCTGATCCCCAGCCTCTTGGCCGCTGCGGTTTTGTTCCAACGAGTTGCCTCCAGGGCTTTTTCGATAGCCTGGCGCTCGATGGATTCGAGGTAGCCCTCCAGATCAATATCACCCTCCGGTACCAGAGTCGGGCTGACGTCTGACGTTGCACTGCCACTGATATCGACTGCGGCGGCTCCAAGGCCAGTGCCAAGATGCAGGTCAGAGGCGCTGATTTTCTCGGCATCGCACAGAGTAAAGGCGCGTTCAAGAATATTCTCCAGCTCCCGCACGTTGCCTGGAAAGTCATGCTCTTTCAGCCGGTCTACCGCGTCTTGAGACAGTGTTGCCGCATCGCATTCGTATTCCCGGGCGATGCGTTCAAGTATGTGATTTGCCAGCAGCGCGATATCGTCCGTGCGATCTCTCAGGGGAGGGACGGCCAGTTCTATCACGTTAATCCGGTAGAACAGGTCTTGGCGGAAGCTTCCCGCCTGAACCAGTTTCGCCAGGTTCTTATGTGTGGCGCTCAGCAAACGAATGTCGACGGGTATTTCTTTGGTATCGCCTACCGGGCGCACGGCTTTTTCCTGAATGGCGCGTAGCAACTTTACCTGCATAGCGAGGGGCAGGTCCGCTACTTCGTCCAGAAACAGTGTGCCGCCGTCGGCAGAGCGGAACAGGCCATCCTTGTTTTCAACGGCGCCCGTAAAGCTTCCTTTTTTGTGTCCGAAAAACTCACTTTCCATCAGTTCTGAAGGAATCGCACCGCAGTTTACAGCGGTGAAGGGCGCAGCACTGCGCGGCCCCTGAAGGTGGATCATTCGCGCCACCAGCTCTTTGCCGCTGCCGGATTCACCGCTGATAAACACCGGTGCCTGGCTTCTAGCAAGCTTACGGGTCTGATTGCGTAGCTTTTTGATTTGCATGGAGTTGCCAAGCAAAAGGCCGGGCTCATCGATGGCCTCATCAATAGCAGGGCGAGGCTCCGATAGCCTGAGCGCGCTGTTTACCAGTTCCCGAAGCCTGGAGAGCTCAACGGGTTTGGAGACAAAATCAAACGCGCCGGCTTTCAGGGATTCAATCGCCGTGTCCATGCTTCCGTAGGCCGTGATAACGGCAACTGGCATGTCCGGCCGATGCTGTTGAATCCACTGTACCAATTCGATGCCGTTGCCGTCTGGCAGATTCATGTCGGTCAGGCATAACTGCGGAGTATGCTGCTCCAGCAGTCTGAATGCGTTGGTAAGGTCTGGGGCGGTGAGGGTTTTTATGCCCATCCGCGTAAGGGTAATTTCGAGAAGATCCCGAATGTCGGGTTCGTCGTCAACAATCAGCGCTGTGTGAGTGGTCATCTTTTTTTGTCGGTTCCGTTTTGTCAGTTCCACGTCAGATCATTCGCCCTGGGTGAGCAAAGGTAATGCGGAAACAGCAGCCGGGTTGGTAGTCTTCCACTAGGGACAAATGGGCCTGATTAGACTCGCACAGTTCTCTCGCCAGATAAAGCCCAAGGCCCGTGCCACCTTTGTCGGTGGTGTAAAATGGCTCGAAAACCAAATGGTTTGAGCCCGGGGCTACACCCGGGCCAAAATCTCTTACATCCACGTAAGCTCGCTCGCCATCGGCCGTAGCGCCGGCGTTGAGCTCGATTCTGCGCTCTCCGCTTTGCTGGTAGCTGTAACGCAAGCCGTTGTCACACAGGTTCACCAGCACCTGTTCGATCTGGCTTTTATCGAATCGCGCTTCGGGCATGTTGGTGATGGTGTGTAATATCACATCCGTGGCGGGTATGGCGTTGTCCTGGGTTTGGAGGAAGTCAGTTCTGAATTCCTTCAGCCAGCTGCCTACATCAACCAGGTCGGCATGGGCCGATTTGCGCCGGGAAAGGCTGAGCACGTTCTCGATTATGCCATTTGCGCGACGCGAATGGCGCCGGATAATGCCCAGCATTTGCTGGTCCCCGGTATCGAGATGAGGCGACTCTTCCATCAACTGTGCTGCATGGCTGATGGCCCCAAGCGGATTGCGGATTTCATGGGCAATACCGGCAGTCAGCCGGCCGAGCGACGCGAGTTTCATCTGCTGGGCCTGCTGCGTCACTTTGCTCATGTCTTCGATAAATACCAGAATCTGGTCTCCGCGCTCTTGATCAAGCTGGGTAAAATTGACTTGCAGGAGCGGAGAGGTGGGAGCCGACTGAAACGGCTCTGTGCGCCTTGCCGGATTTTTAAGCCACGCTTCCAGGCCGGATTTGAGCTGGCCCGGGAGGGTTTTTGGTCGAGTTGGCGTCGTACCTTTATCGATTGGGATGCCAAACAGCAGTTCTTCAGCAGCCGCGTTCGCGAGGCGTATCTGGCCAAACCGGTCGAGCACCAGAATGCCAGTGCGCATGCGCTGGATGATCTGCTGGTTGATTTGTTCCAGCTCGACAATGCTTTGTGCACGGCTGCTGGCCAGTGCTTCGCTGCGCATCATTCGCAGAGAAATATTTTGCAGGACAAACGCAGTAGCAAAATACAGGATGCCAAGCGAGCCGGCACGCACGATATCATCGGCGGGGCCGTCAAGTGTCAGCACCGCCCAGCCCGAAATGCTGAGTGAACAGATGGCCGCCAGAGCGGCATAGAAAGTTCCCATGCGGCTGGGGTTAAGAATGTTGCCTGCGGCCACGGAAACAATGACGAGATTGGCAAGCCCGTTCGTGATGCCGGTACTTGCAAATAGCAGCCCGTGCATGATCAGGATATCCAGCAGTATTGATAAGGTGATGTGCCGTTGTCCTGGCTGAAAGCCGGCCAGCATGGTCAAAGCAATAAAGCTGTTCAGCGCCAGATAGCCCACGACGCCAAACTGGTAGTAGTCCAATAGTCGGAAGCGGAGGTCAAAATTAACGGGGTCAACAAACAGGAGAGCCACCAGAACAACGCTGATAACCACCCGGTAATGATTGTAGATGCGAAACAACTTGGCTTGCTGAAAGCCGGGTGTTCGTTTGTCGGTTAGGACCGCCGATGCCGTATCTGTTGTCATAGTTTTTCGAAAATCCGTTGCGGGGCGGAAGAAATCAGGGCCTATGGGGGGGTATAATAGCCTTTTCGTGGCAATGAGTTACAGGAGCCAATCTATGTCTGTTTCCAGGAACGCCCCGCTTTCTAACACATCGCACCGCAAGTTGCGGGTCGTGATGGCGCAGATGGATTTTCTGGTGGGGGATATTCCCGGTAACACCGGGCTGATTATTGAGGCTGCGAAGCGTGCTCGCTCCGAGCATAAGGCTGACATCGTTGTGTTTCCGGAGCTCTGCATTACCGGATACCCGCCGGAAGACTTGCTGCTGCGCCCCAGTATGGATCTCCGAGTGAATGAGGCGCTTGAGCGCCTGAAGAATTCGGAGATTGGCGCCGCGATCGTTATCGGTGCGCCCCTTCGAAATAACGGATTGCTATACAACGCAGCTGTGGTGATTGAAGACGGCACGATCACCAGTTGCTATTTCAAACGGTTCCCGCCCAATTACCAGGTTTTCGATGAGAAACGTTATTTTGCGAATGGCGCGGGTGCGACGGTGGTCGAAATCTGTGGCGTGCCGGTGGGCCTTACGGTTTGCGAAGATATCTGGGCGGACGGCCCTGTGGAAGACTCCGCGGTCGCAGGTGCGCGCTTGATCATTAATCTAAACGCATCACCCTACGATATCGGCAAGCAGGAGCGGAGAAAAGCGCTGCTTGAGCGTAAGTCGCGTGAGAATCGTGTGAGTATTATTTACGTGAATCTGGTGGGTGCTCAAGATGAACTGGTATTCGACGGCGGCTCTATGGTGTACGACCATTCGGGCGCTCTTGCCGTGGAGGTGCCGCAGTTTACCGACGGACTGTTTGCTGTAGATTTTGTGTGTGATCGCCATTGCCAGCCAATCTCGCAACCATTGCCCCCGGAGCCGTCGCTAGAGGCCAATGTTTATAGTGCGCTGGTGACAGGTGTTCGCGATTATGTGAACAAAAATGGTTTCAAATCGGTGGTGCTTGGTCTCTCGGGCGGTATTGATTCCGCTCTGGCCCTGGCTGTGGCAGCCGATGCGCTGGGGCCCGAGCGTGTCCGTGCTGTAATGATGCCGTTCCGCTATACGTCGGACATGAGTCTTGAAGATGCAGAGGCTCAGGCGGTGGCCATGGGCGTTCAGTACGACGTGTACTCCATAGAACCCATGTACGAATCCTTTATGGCGACGCTGGCTACCCCGTTCGAGGGCACGTCCCCGGATACAACCGAGGAAAATCTGCAGGCTCGTATTCGGGGAGTTGTCCTGATGTCGCTGTCCAATAAATTTGGTTCGTTGGTGCTCACAACTGGCAATAAGAGTGAGTTGGCCGTGGGATACTCGACTCTCTATGGCGATATGGCGGGTGGTTTCGATGTGCTCAAGGATGTTCCCAAGACGCTGGTGTTTCGCTTGGCCTGGTACCGTAATTCCGTATCTTCGGTGATTCCTGAGCGGGTAATCACGCGGCCGCCTTCAGCTGAGTTGGCTCCGGATCAGAAAGATGAAGATAGCCTTCCGGGCTATGACGTGCTGGATCAGATTCTGAATCTCTATGTAGAGCGGGATTTCAGCGCCAATGCGATTGTTGCAGAAGGTTTTGACCAGGCGGATGTCAGTCGTGTTATCCGCTTGGTGGACATCAACGAGTACAAGCGCCGGCAGTCACCGATCGGAATTCGGATCACAGAGCGAGGCTTTGGCAAGGACCGCCGCTATCCCATTACCAGTGGATGGAAAAGCGGCAATTGACAGAGCAGGCTATTCGTCGTCCATAAGCCCAAAGGTCACGACACTGGAGAGTGAGCGATTCTCGCGCTTAAGCAAGTTTGCCTGAAACTCACCCTCGCTGTTGAAAGCGTCGCTTTTCGGGAAGTTCTGACGAAGTAATGCGATCGCATCCTGAGAGCCTTTTTTGAATTTCAGGAAATCGAACGTCTCTGCCAGGATGATGATCGCTTCTTCAACGGCTGGTGATGTCGGGAAGTTCTCTACGATGTAACGCGCCCTGTTGTTGGCAGCCACGTAGGCTTCGCGTTTGATGTAATAGCGAGCGGCATGTAGTTCCAGCTCGGCCATTCGGTTGCGAACGGCAAGCATGCGCTGGCGGGCGTCGGCAGCGTATTCGCTCTCTGGATAGCGGTTCAGCAGTTCGCTGAAATCACGGAATGCCTGCTGCTGCTCACCAGCGTCCCGGGCAGCAACCTCAATAGGGAGGTAGCGTGCAGCCAAGCCGATATCAAGATTGTAGGAGGCGAGCCCGCGCATATACAGAGCATAGTCCGCATGATCGCTCTGTGGGTTCAGACGCAGGAAACGGTCTGCTGCAGCCCGGGAGCCCTCAAGATCGAGATTCTGGTAGCGGGCATAAATAAGGTCAAGCTGCGCCTGTTCAGCGTATCGGCCGAACGGGTAGTAGGTCTCCAGCGAATCCAGATTCTGCTCGGCTTCATTGAAATTACCGGAGTTCATAGCCTGCCGGGCGTTGTCGTAATAGGTCTTTTCCGGTAGCACTTCCTCCTGCTTGTTGGACGCGCAGGCACTGATCAGTACAACCAGTGTGGAAAGTAGCAGCAAACGAAAACCTGATCTCATGCCGGAATCCCGTATAATGTCGATAAATTCGAGTGCGGTATTGTAGCGGGGAACTCGCCTTATGTGCAGAGCGCATCCCGCCAGTTTCAAATATTCTGACCGAAACGTAACACACACAGGCCCTGGGGGCTTAATGTCATCTGAAAACCGAATAACTGCCAGTTTTGCCATACCGCCTGCTTTGAGTGACCGGCGCCTGGACCAAGCTGCTGCAGAACTCATGCCAGAGCATTCGCGTTCGCGCCTGCAGTCCTGGATTCGCAGCGGTGCTTTAACGGTGAACGGAGAAGCGCGTAGGCCAAAAGACAAAGTAATGCTGAGCGACCGCCTTGAGCTTGATGCCGAGCCTGAAGCCCAGGTGACCTGGCAGGCCGAAGCGATCAGCCTGGATATTGTTTACGAAGACGAGCATCTGCTTGTCATCAACAAGCCGGCTGGCCTGGTGGTTCATCCTGCCGCAGGTCACGCCGACGGTACCCTGGTGAACGCCTTGCTGAACTATGCGCCGGAAGTGGAGAATCTGCCGCGTGCCGGTATCGTCCACCGTCTTGATAAAGACACCTCGGGTATTATGGTGGTCGCTCGCAGCCTGGTTGCACACACCTCTCTGGTTGGTCAGTTGCAGACGCGAACCATGGGGCGTGAGTACGAGGCCGTTGTCGTCGGAACTCTGACGGGTGGTGCGACGGTGGATGCGCCCATTGGCCGTCATCCCCATGAGCGCAAGAAAATGGGTGTGGTCAAAAACGGTAAGCCTGCGGTAACCCACTATCGCCTGATTGAGCGCTTTGCGGCCCATACCCATGTTCGCTGCAAACTGGAAAGCGGTCGCACACATCAGATTCGCGTGCACATGGCCCATGTAAAGCATCCTCTGGTTGGTGACCCGCTCTATGGTGGCCGGTTGCGCTTGCCGAAAGGTACAACGGAGGAGTTGCGGGAAGTGCTTTCGGCATTTCATCGGCAGGCACTGCATGCACGTCAGCTCACGCTGGAGCATCCGGAAACCGGAGAGATTCTGAGCTGGGACGTGCCATTACCCGAAGACTTCATGGGATTACTCGCGGCTTTGCGTAAACACGTTCAGGAACTTGAGAGCGATGAGTTCTGAAGCTGCTCCTTTACTAACGCTTATCCACCCGGGTTGGTCAGCGCCTGCGAATATCCGCGCTGTGTGCACAACCCGGGCAGGTGGTGTCAGTCAGCCCCCATGGGCCAGCCTGAATCTGGGTGGTCATGTGGGTGATGAGCTCGGACATGTGCGGAAAAATCGCATGATACTGGCAGATGCCTGCGGTCTCCAGCCAGGCGCATTCGGTTGGCTGAGCCAGGTTCATGGCACCAACGTTGCCGATTTGTCTGTCGGCGACATTACTGGTATTCCCGAAGCCGACGCCAGTTTTACCCGGGCAATCGGAAGAGCTTGTGTCATTCTCACCGCAGACTGTTTACCTGTCATTCTCTGTGACCGGAATGGAACCACGGTAGCCTCTGCTCACGCCGGCTGGCGCAGCCTTTGTAGTGGGGTGCTGGAAAACCTGGTTGCCAGTATGGGGTTGCCGGGTAATACGCTGATGGCCTGGCTCGGGCCAGCCATAGGCCCAAAGGCATTTGAGGTTGGGCCAGAAGTCAGGGCGGCTTTTATAGCGCAAGACCCACAGGCAACGACTGCTTTCAGCCCGTTGGGCGTCCGCGAGGGTCATTATATGGCAGACATATATAGCCTTGCCCGGCTGCGACTCGAAGCGCTGGGGGTCGAAAATATTTCCGGTGGTGACTTTTGCACGGTTGCGGATAGTCACCGTTTCTACTCTTATCGCCGCGATGGCCAGACTGGTCGCATGGCAACGGTTATCTGGAAAACCTGAGGTGCGTCAATTTTCTGACAGTTGCCCCTGCGTTGACCTTGAAATTCCCTCGATTGCCCCTACATTAGTTCCCAAAGCAAACCGAATGTGCAATAACTGATCGCATTTGCCGAACGAATCGGGGAAACGAATTCATGAGAATCGACAAGCTCACCAGTCTTTTGCAAACCGCACTGGCCGACGCCCAGTCATTGGCCGTTGGCAAGGACCATAACTTTATTGAGCCTTTGCACCTTATGCAGGCAATGCTTGACCAGCAGGGCAGCTCTATCAAGCCGCTCCTCAAACAGTCAGGAGCAGAGCCCGGTCGGGTGCGCCAGGCTGTGGCACAGGAAATCGAGAACCTGCCGGAAGTAAGCGGCAGTGCGGGCGATGTTGCTATGTCCAACGACATGGGTCGCCTGTTTAACATTGCCGACAAATTGGCACAGAAGCGCAAAGACCAGTTTATCTCCAGCGAACTTATGTTGCTGGCTGCTTTGGAAGACCGGGGCACCCTTGGCAGGGTATTGCGTGAACAGGGTGTGGATAAAGCTGCCCTGGAAAAAGCGATTAGCGCCGTGCGCGGTGGTGAAGCCGTAGACGATGCCGGTGCTGAGGAGAACCGGCAGGCGCTGTCGAAGTATACCATCGATCTGACGGAGCGGGCAGAAGCCGGCAAACTCGACCCGGTCATTGGTCGTGATGACGAAATTCGTCGCACGATTCAGGTGTTGCAACGCCGACGCAAAAACAACCCAGTACTCATCGGTGAGCCTGGGGTAGGAAAAACCGCCATTGCAGAAGGTTTGGCGCAACGGATTGTTAATGGCGAAGTGCCCGAAGGCCTTAAAAACAAACGAGTCTTGTCTCTGGATATGGGCTCGCTTATTGCCGGTGCAAAGTTCCGGGGTGAGTTTGAAGAGCGCCTGAAAGCGGTGCTGAACGAACTCGCCAAACAGGAAGGCCAGATCATACTGTTTATCGATGAAATCCATACGGTGGTGGGCGCGGGTAAAGCTGAAGGCTCCATGGATGCGGGCAACATGCTCAAGCCGGCACTGGCCCGTGGCGAGCTGCATTGCGTAGGCGCCACCACACTGAATGAATACCGAGAGAACATCGAGAAGGACGCCGCCCTGGAACGGCGCTTCCAGAAAGTGCTGGTGAATGAGCCGAATGAAGAAGACACCATCGCCATACTTCGTGGCCTGAAAGAGCGCTACGAGGTACACCACGGTGTAGAGGTGACAGACGGAGCGATTATTGCGGCTGCCAAGCTGTCCCAACGGTACATTACTGATCGTCAGTTACCCGATAAAGCCATTGATCTGATCGATGAAGCGGCTAGTCAGATTCGTATGGAGATGGACTCCAAGCCAGAGCCCCTGGATCGGCTGGAGCGCCGTCTTATCCAGCTCAAAATTGAACGGGAAGCGTTGAAGAAAGAGACGGATGCGGCCTCGAAAAAACGGCTTGAAGAGCTTTCAGGCGTTATTCAGGGGGTGGAGCGGGAGTACGCCGATCTTGAAGAAATATGGAATACCGAGAAGGCCGCTTTGCACGGTTCTCAGAAGATAAAGAGCCAGCTTGAGCAGGCCCGTATTGATCTGGAAACTGCTCGTCGTGCGGGCGATCTGGGCAAAATGTCCGAGTTGCAGTATGGCCGCATTCCGGAATTGGAGCGCCAGCTTGATATGGCGAGCCAAGCCGAAATGATGGAAATGACGCTTTTGCGTAATCGCGTGACTGACGAGGAAATTGCAGAGGTGGTTTCCAAGTGGACGGGGATCCCGGTATCCAAAATGCTGGAAGGTGAGCGCGGCAAACTGATGCGCATGGAAGATGCGTTGCATGCACGGGTTATAGGTCAGAACGAAGCTGTAGAGGCTGTATCCAATGCCGTTCGCCGCTCAAGATCGGGCCTCGCAGACCCGAACAGGCCGAACGGTTCGTTCCTTTTCCTTGGGCCGACCGGCGTGGGTAAAACCGAGCTTTGCAAAGCTTTGGCTTCGTTTCTGTTCGATACAGACGATGCCATGGTGCGCATCGATATGTCGGAGTTTATGGAGAAACACTCCGTTGCCCGTCTGATTGGTGCGCCGCCGGGTTACGTTGGTTACGAGGAGGGAGGGTATCTCACCGAGGCCGTGCGCCGTCGCCCCTACTCCGTGCTGCTGCTCGACGAAGTCGAAAAGGCACACCCGGACGTGTTTAACATATTGCTTCAGGTGCTTGATGATGGTCGCCTCACGGATGGCCAGGGGCGCACAGTGGACTTCCGGAATACGGTCATCGTAATGACGTCAAACCTGGGCTCTGACATTATTCAACAGAGGGCTGGCGAAGAGAACTACGAAGCCATGAAGAATGCCGTCATGGAGGTAGTGGGTACGCACTTCCGCCCCGAGTTTATTAACCGTGTGGACGAAGTCGTCGTATTCCATCCGTTGGCCGGAAGCCAGATTCATGGTATCGCGAAAATCCAGATAGAGATTCTCGGCAAGCGCCTGCAAGAGCAGGATATGAAACTGGAGCTGGATGAAGCTGCCCTGGATTTGTTGTCGGAAGTCGGGTACGACCCGGTTTACGGTGCGCGGCCACTCAAACGAGCGATTCAGCGGATGATCGAGAACCCGCTGGCACAAAGGCTGCTACAAGGTGACTTTGTTGCTGGTGACACAATTCTCGCCACCGTGGACGGAAGTAATCTGGAATTCAAAAAGGCTTGATCTGTACTGACAGTAAAAAGGGTGAGAGCTTCGGCTCCCACCCTTTTTTTCAGTTTTTATGACTGGTCTTCTGGTCCACAGTTTTCAGCCGCAATTTCTTCCAGTTTTTCCCGTTGCTCAGCGATCTCTTCCGGTGCCAGGTAGCGCATTTCGCCGTTTTCTTCTATGCGGATACGCGCGTTGCTGTCGATGACCTCCAAGTTTGCACGGGCGCTTTCGCAGTTGGCCACGCGCTGCTTTCGGTGGGCTGCCTCGACGGCGGTTTCCTTTTCACGGTCCGCCTCTTTCTGCTGCTGCTCCTGAAGCTCGCCCAGGCGTTTTTGCGGACTGGTTCGGCTGGCGGCTCCAAAAGAAGTGCCCGAGCGAACGTTGACGGTTTCAGAGTTGGCGCCTACTGGCTGACGGTCTCCGAAATGGGTTATGCCATTTTCGTCCGTCCATTTATAAACCGAGGCGCTCATTGCCATGCCGGGTGCAACGGCTATCAATAATGTCAGCATCAGGGTTTTTCTGTTCATGGCTCTACTCGCGGTGTGTTCGCTGTTCCCGGGCAAATCAGTAACCTGAAAGGCCGGGCCCGTTACGTTGATTTATGTTGGCCTATCATGCCATTAGTGCGAAGCATTTTCTTCTGCCTGGTTCAAATCTCTGTATCTGAGCGGTGGATAATTATTGCAGACCTTTAGTCAGGATGGGCATAGAAAGCAACTGTTGCTATTGACAGGGAGTTTCGCGCTGTCAGAATTACGGATTGCCTGAAGACTGGGGCTAAATACGGCAGGCAACCCCGTGCGAGTATTCCCCGTTATTTACCACACTGAGCATGCCGCGCCTCTGTCGCGGGATGGTTGTTGCTTACGTGCAACCCGTTGATTGGCCGTTCTCCGCAACCCTCAGGAGGGCGGCTGGCCAAGAGACAACCTCTTAACAAGGTGTGGAGCAGCCGGTTCCGCTTTCAAAAGAAGCAGGGAAACCGTGAACCCAGGCAACCGGGCGTTTGCCCGGCTCATTCACTCGTAGAAGAGGGTAGAAAATCGTGGAGTTATTGTCTGGTGCCGATATGCTGATCCGCTCCCTGCAGGATCAGGGGATCGAATACGTATATGGCTATCCGGGTGGTGCAGCCCTTCATATTTATGATGCGCTGTTCAGGCAGGACAAGGTCAAGCATATTCTGGTGAGGCACGAACAGGCGGCAGTGCATATGGCTGATGGCTATGCGCGCGCTACTGGTTTGCCGGGAACTGTGCTTGTTACCTCTGGCCCTGGAGCCACCAACACCATTACCGGTATTGCTACCGCGTTCATGGACTCCATTCCAATGGTTGTTCTGTGCGGACAGGTGGCGTCTACGTTGATTGGCGAAGATGCCTTCCAGGAAACCGACATGATGGGTGTTTCCCGGCCTGTCGTTAAACATAATCTCAGTGTGCGTCACCCTTCAGAAATCCCGGAAATTATCCGCAAGGCGTATTACATCGCCTCAACCGGGCGTCCTGGGCCTGTCGTTGTGGATATTCCCAAGGACATGACCGCACCGAATGAGCGTTTTGAGTATGCTTACCCGAAAAAGGTCAAGCTGCGTTCCTACAACCCCGCTATACGTGGCCATGCTGGCCAGATCAAAAAAGCGGTCGATATGATGCTGGCAGCGCGCCGCCCCATTATATATGCCGGGGGCGGTGTTATCCTGGGCAAAGCGTCCGGGCAGCTTACTGAGCTGGTGCGCAAACTTGGGTATCCGATTACCAATACTCTGATGGGGATTGGCTGCTATCCGGCCAGCGACAAGCAACACCTTGGCTGGCTTGGCATGCACGGAACCTACGAAGCCAACATGGCAATGCACCATTCGGATCTTATTCTGGCGGTCGGTGCACGCTTTGATGATCGCGTAACCAACGCAACGGAAAAGTTTTGCCCTGGGGCCCGCATCATTCATATTGATATTGACCCTGCATCCATTTCCAAAACCATCGACGCCGACGTGCCCATTGTTGGGCCGGTTGATGCGGTTCTCAAGGAAATGCTTGCTCTGGTAAAAGAGAGCAAGGAAAAGCCGGATGCAGACGCTCTCACATCCTGGTGGAAGCAAATCGACGAATGGCGCGCTTTCCACGGAATGCGTTACGAAACCAGTCCGGACGTGATCAAGCCCCAGGAAGTAGTGGAAATGCTGTGGCGCCTGACGAACGGAGATGCATTTGTCACCTCCGACGTGGGCCAGCATCAGATGTTTGCAGCCCAGTACTACAAGTTCGACAAGCCTAACCGATGGATCAACTCTGGTGGCCTCGGCACCATGGGTTTCGGTTTGCCAGCAGCTATGGGAATCAAGCTGACACATCCGGATGATGAAGTGCTCTGCATTACCGGTGAGGGCAGCATTCAGATGAATATTCAGGAGCTGTCTACCTGCAACCAGTACAAGCTGCCGGTGAAAATCATCAATCTCAACAATCAGTCGCTGGGCATGGTGAGGCAGTGGCAGGACATGAACTATGAGTCCCGTCACTCCCAGTCTTATATGGAATCGCTGCCAGATTTCATCAAGCTTGCGGAAGCATACGGGCATGTTGGTGTCCGTATCGACAAGAAAGAGGATCTGGAACCGAAGCTGAAAGAAGTGTTGGCCATGAAAGACAAGCTTGTCTTTGTGGATATCCAGGTTGACCGCTTTGAGCACGTGTATCCGATGCAAGTGGCCCGTGGCTGCATGAAAGATATGTGGCTCAGCAAGACGGAGAGGGTGTGATCATGCGTCGAATCATTTCTGTGTTGCTTGAAAACGAGCCTGGTGCACTGTCCCGAGTAGTCGGGCTGTTTTCGCAGCGGAACTACAATATTGAGACTTTGACGGTTGCGCCTACTGAGGATGAGACCCTGTCTCGCCTCACGGTGACAACGACAGGTTCAGATCGGGTTATTGAGCAGATTACCAAACAGCTCAACAAACTCGTCGAGGTCGTCAAACTGGTGGATCTGACTGAGGGGCCCCATATCGAGCGGGAGCTGATGCTGATCAAACTGAAGGCGACAGGTTCTCAGCGTGCCGAGATTAAGCGCACTGTGGATATTTTCCGGGGCCAGATTGTTGATGTCACTAGCTCGGTTTACACCGTTCAGTTGGCGGGCGCAAGCGACAAGCTGGACGGCTTTGTACAGGCGATCGGGACTTCGGGCGTGCTCGAAGTAGTGCGCTCAGGGGTTTCCGGGATCGCCCGAGGCGAGAAGGTTTTGAGCCTTTAAGCAGTTTCATATATTACGAACGCTTTGGCCTCCTGAAGGGTCATCACAAATAATAGAGGTTAGTCATGCAGGTTTATTACGATAAGGATTGCGATCTTTCTATCATTCAGGGCAAAAAAGTTGCCATCATCGGTTTTGGCTCACAGGGACACGCCCACGCGTGCAACCTGAAAGAGTCCGGTGTTGACGTGACCGTAGGTCTGCGCCCCGGGTCTTCTTCTATCGCCAAGGCGGAAGCCTACGGTCTTAAAACCAGCGACGTGCCTTCTGCAGTTGCGGCAGCCGATGTGGTTATGGTTCTGACACCGGATGAGTTCCAGTCACAGCTGTACAAAGCTGAGATCGAGCCAAACCTGAAGCAGGGCGCCACTCTTGCCTTTGCTCACGGCTTCGCAATTCACTACAACCAGATTGTTCCGCGTAAAGATCTGGACGTTGTGATGATTGCCCCCAAGGCTCCGGGCCACACCGTTCGCACTGAGTTTGCGAACGGCGGCGGTATTCCTGATCTGATTGCCATATTCCAGGACGCCTCAGGCAACGCCAAGAACCTGTCGCTGTCATACGCCAGCGGTATCGGCGGTGGACGTACTGGCATCATTGAAACAACCTTCAAGGACGAAACTGAAACCGACCTGTTCGGTGAGCAAGCCGTTCTGTGTGGTGGCGCGGTTGAGCTGGTAAAAGCTGGCTTCGAGACTCTGACCGAAGCGGGTTATGCTCCGGAAATGGCGTACTTTGAGTGCCTGCATGAGCTCAAGCTTATTGTAGATCTGATGTACGAAGGCGGTATCGCCAACATGAATTACTCCATCTCCAATAACGCAGAGTATGGTGAGTATGTGACTGGCCCTGAGATCATCAACGAGCAGTCTCGCGAAGCGATGCGCAACGCGCTCAAGCGTATCCAGAGCGGCGAATACGCGAAGATGTTCATCTCTGAGGGTGCTCTTAACTACCCATCAATGACTGCGCGCCGTCGTCAGAACGCCGCTCACGAGATTGAAGTGACCGGTGAGAAGTTGCGCGGAATGATGCCGTGGATCTCTGCCAATAAGATCGTGGATAAGGATAAAAACTAAGCGGAGTTTCGCTTGGTTAATGAAACGCGGCCCGGGTGGCCGCGTTTTTCGTATATACTTCGCCAAAATACTTTCCGGAGTAATGGGAATGACTGACGAGAAAAAAGATGCTCAATTGAGTTCCGGGGCCAGAGAGCCTGAGAATCCTTCCAGTGCAGCAGAGGAGTGTGAAGTAGAGCCAGGCGAGGTGGTAGAGGAAGAGCTGGTTGAGGGTGCACCGGTGCGCAGGAAAGGCATATACCTTCTGCCTAATGCGCTGACAACAGCCTCTCTGTTCTCGGGCTTCTACGCCATTGTGTCGGCGGCCGGCGGTGTCTTTGATAACGCTGCCATTGCAATTTTTGTGTCGATGATTCTGGACGGTCTTGATGGACGCGTTGCTCGCATGACCAATACCCAGAGCAAGTTCGGTGAGGAATATGACAGCCTCGCAGACATGGTTGCGTTTGGTGTTGCACCTGGATTTGTCGCGTTCTTCTGGTCTCTGAACGGCCTCGATAAAATCGGTTGGGCAATTACATTTATATACGTGGCCGGTGCTGCGCTTCGCCTGGCGCGATTTAACACGCAAATTGGTTCGGTGGACAAGAAATTTTTCGTTGGCCTTCCAAGTCCTGCAGCTGCAGCATGCGTTGCTGGCCTTGTGTGGTGCTTTCAATCGTTTGAGCCGTCAGCCTGGTTAACCTTCCTGACTATGGTGGTTGTAGGTGGAGCAGGCGTACTGATGGTCAGCAACGTACTGTATCGTAGCTTCAAGGATCTTGACCTGAGAGGGCGTGTGCCTTTCGCTGCGATTTTGCTGGTGGTGCTGATCTTCGTAGTGATTGCGTTGGATCCGGCTACAGTGTTGTTCACCGGTTTCCTGATCTACGCTTTGTCTGGGCCGGCTCGTGCATTGTTTCGCGGTAAGCCGCGTCGGTTTGCTGGTGCAGATAAGTAAGGCGCTGGGGTTTCAGCAGAAGTAGCGCGGTTTTTGATCGGTTTCTTCCCCGTTTCAGTGAATTCGTAGGTGGAAACCGAAGTTCTGCAGAATTAATTGAAGATGGCCGTTGACAGAATCTCGTGCGTCTGTAGAATGCGCATCTCCTTCGAGGGACACACCGCTGAAGCGGGGAGTTCTGAGAAGGGCAACTGTTTGAAAGTATTGAAGAAAATGAGTTTTAAGTTTCTTTGATTAAACGGTTGACAAGGCGGCGAGACGATGTAGAATACGCCACCTTGATTGAGCAACGGCTCAACCGCTCTTTAACAAATTGACCAAGTAATTCGTGTGGGCGCTGGCTGGAGTA
>Ga0209337_1000041_pt1 | contig 124905 bp, 113 predicted proteins | sample LinPmetageLP53_FD_184044 | JGI IMG/M metagenome (GOLD analysis project Ga0209337, IMG submission 184044) | Marine viral communities from the Pacific Ocean - LP-53 (SPAdes) (version 2) | ecosystem: Environmental > Aquatic > Marine > Oceanic | place: Pacific Ocean | collected 2010-02-08
TTTAAGAAACTTCGCGATATCAGTCCGAGAGTGCCCCTGGCGAAAATGCGCAAGCGCCAAGTAACGAATGCGCTTTCTAGCCTTAGGCTCAGCTTTAGCTAGGGCAAGGAAATCGATATCCAACAAGTGACCTCCGTTGAAAAATAAAAAGAGGGCGCATTAGATCACATATTTAATCCGTTTGGTATTACTCTGAATTCGACACCCTTTTGGCCAAGACAGGTACCAAATAAGCAGACAGTAAAGCGGTAACCAAAGTCATTACTACTAATGCGATCATCGTATGATGGGATAAATGCTGTTGTTGAAAACCTATGCTCGCTACTATTAATGCTACCTCTGCTCGCGGTACCAACGCCATGCCCAATAACCACCGTTCACTATTCTTTAACCGGGATGCTATGACCCAAGGGCTAAATAATTTACCGGCAATGGCAGCCAGTATTATGAGCATAATAAACCCTATGATTTCCATGCTGTTAATGTTGAGGACGGTGATTTGCATCCCCACGCTCAAAAAAAATAGCGGAATGATATAGTTAGCAACTTGGTTGAAGAAACCCACATCCCGCAACATATCGTCATGTTTAAAGTAAGCAAAAATTGCTCCCGCAACGAAACCGCCAACAACAGGAGAGAGTCCATTGAGCAATGTTACCCATGCGGCAATGATAGCCAACACCGTAAAGCTGATGCGACGGAAAAACGTCTTTTTAATTATACTTGTCTTTCTCAACAGCCATCCCATCAATGCTAGGGCAAAGCACAATAATAAAAGCACCAACAAGCTAAAAAGCAGAGAAAATACAATTTGACTCAGTCCGTTACTAATGGTCAAGCCAACATGCACCGCAGCCAATATATAAAGTACTAAAACATCGTCTACAATGGCTGCTGCGAGTAATATTTGTCCTATTTTACTACTAAGCAGCCCAACTTTGTGCAAAATGGGAACACTCAAACCAATACTGGTTGCTGACAAAGCCACACCAACATACAGCGCTTCATCCAGCCTATTATTGATAAAAAAACTGGCCATAAAACCCAGTAACATACTCAATACAATACCAGCCAAACCCACCATCACTCCCGGCTTAATAGCAGCCATAAAAGAAGCCCAGCGAATTTCAAAACCTGCCGCAAATAAAATAAATACCACTATCCACTCTGTGACGAACCGCTCAACTTCGCCGTAACTAATCCAGTCAAGATAAAATGGACCAAGCAACAGGCCAATAATGATCACAACGGCAGCTTGTGGTAGATTGGAACGTGTGAAAATCGGGTTCACAAATGCCAGTAACAAACCAGCTATTAACCAGGTCAATAGAGTAAACATCTGAACCACCTTCTATTTTGAAACACCTACATAGTGACATTACAACGACTAATACCGACGCTATTTACCAAGATTTTCAAATTTTCCTATGTCAATGGTGTTTATACCAACCGGCACGCTTAATATCATTCCATGAAGTGCTTTGATGGCATGCGTAACACTCTTCTACTTTCGCGTTGAGCTCACCCGCTACTTGCGCTGATATCATTTTAAAATGCTGCATGTAATGGCTAGGCGGCGCTTCGTGACATTGATTACAGTCTAAAGACTGATTTGATGGATGAATAAACTCAGGCAATGTCCATTGCCTTGTGCTGTGACATTGCACACAATCTTTGCCGAATAGACCAAAATGACGATCGTCGTTACTATGGCACGCAGGGCAGCTGAGCAAGGCTTCCTTTGGCATTACATCTGGGTGAACAAATATGGGATCCGGTTTCCGACTATTAGCTAATAGACTTTCTAAAAAGGCTAATGTCGCAGTACCCTCATCAAACGGAACATTGGGATCTGGCAACATGTTTAAACCTACGTTCACCAGTGCTTCGTGATCCATTTGAGAAATTGAGGCCAACTTACCTTTATGCTCCTTATGACAGGATGCACACTCAGCCACATCCGCGTGAAATGCCGTGGGCTGACGCTGAAGAATATGCGTGTCGTTAGCATGGCAGACAACACAGTTATCTCTTGTTACACCAGTAGCCGGTGTATGGCAGCCTAAACAATCTGTTTCCATAAACGCATGGGCTGCACTTAAATCCCCCGGACTTACCGCGCTTTCCCAATTTACATCAGGAATTGAATCTGGGGAGTGAACAAAGTGGCTAATCAGCGCAACAATTGCGATGAGAGCCATGGCTAACCAAAAGAACTTTTTCATAACCATCTCAACCCAAAATAAATTTCTGTGCTGATATGGAAAACCAGCAGCACATACAAGATAAGTGAAATAGCGATATGAAACTTCAACCACCGTTTAAACCAAAGCTTCGCGGTGTCGTGGATCTTTATGCTGTAATCCACGTCCGACAAACTGTCTATTAGACGAAAAACATCACGCTCATAGTTTCTAGGTGAAGAACGTTCCCCAAAAATTGCGGTAATCGCGGGCATTAACGTTCGATGATTGCTTGACAAACTGCGTATACGTGTCGAGCAAACTCGGTTGCGCAGTTCCTGCTTGGCGATGTCCAACCTAGAATTTAATTCTTCTTTGAGGACCGTCTTATCTCTTAGCCGAGACGAAATGAGACTGAGTATATATCTACCTATAAAGCCGCTTATGACAACGGTGAGCATCAGAAGGACCAGCGCTATCCCGACAAAACTGTCAAATTTATGGGCACTATGCAGAATTCCTAGAATTGGCCCTAGTACACCCGCATATATGTGTAACAGAAGCAAAGATGGCATGGAAACACGCTTTGTCACCCATTTTCTTAGTGGCTTGATGCGCTTTATAATGAGATAAAATAGCGGCCAGAACATGAAGAAGGCTGCCACAATACCTATCATGCTGCCGTTGAAGCTACCGGGAAAATTAGGATCACGGTGCCAAACAAACCCTCCCCATAAAAGCAGCATCAAAAAAACAAGCATCGTTACGATATGACGTTCTTGATTATTCATAAAATCATGCCTCGACGTCCACCGAAGTTTTTGGGATAGACTGGCATGCCAGAATATAACCCTGTTGTCTATCTTGTTCTTCTAGCCCATCGTCAACGTCCATATCGACGGTTCCTTTGAGAAGCTTCACTTTGCAGCTTCCACAAGTTCCCGAGCGACATGAACTGTCTATTTCCACATCTAATGATTCAGCAACATCCAAGACCGTCTCGTCTTGTTGAGCAATGGCTTTTTTCTGTGACTTTGCAAAACTGATTTCGAAACCAGATTTAGAGCTTGATTTATTACCTTCAGGAATATCACTTGGCTTCCTTTTGGGAGGGGCGGAGCCAAACGCTTCGCTCTTAACCCTGTCAGCAGCCATTCCAAGCTGGACTAGCGTTTGTGTCGTTGCCTCCATCATGGCAGTCGGCCCGCATATGTGGGCTGTTTTCGCTGGCAAGTCTGGCACAAAGTCATTGATGAGCTGCGATGTTAATCGACCTTGCGGTCCCATCCATGAGGTCCCCTCCGCCCGCGTCATACTCACCAAAACATGCAGATTTTTGTGCCGCGCTTGAAGATACTGAAGCTCTCGCTCAAATATAAAATCATTCGAAGAACGAGCACAGAATAGGAAGTAGATATTCCCTTCCCAACAACGAGCCGTTAAATATCGTACTGCACTCATCATCGGCGTAATACCAACCCCACCAGATATCAATACAACGCTATCTTCACCGCTACCATTAAAATAGAATTTCCCATTCGGTGCTTTGATTGCAAGTTCATCTCCGATTGACACGTGATCATGCATAAACCGCGACACAAGTCCCTGTTCTTCGCGCTTAATCGTCACTTCAAAATAATCTCTTTCTGTGGGAGACGATGCGATAGTGTATGAGCGTTTCGTCACTTTAGCCTGCCCGGGTATCGTTAAACTAAACGTGACAAACTGGCCTGGCTCATAATCGAAAGGCAAGCTACTGCCATCTGTAGCGGCCAAACGAAATGTTTTCACATCGTGAGTTTCACTAAAGATCCCTATTACCTGAAAATTACCACTGAAAACAATTTTTTTACTCACAGTAGCTTGTATTGCATTAGGGCTAGATGATTCTGGTTTGAGCTGGCTTGTCGTTGAACTATCAATTTCTTGCCGTGAACTCTTCTCAGGGGTTGCCGATCTTGAATCGTTTTGTAACTGACTCGGTGGTGATTCACTTTCGAGCTCCTTAAGCAAGGCCCCAGCTCTTCGCATCTTAAATCCATACATCCAAAACATGACACTAGCAAAAAAGAGCAGAATGAGCATTACGCCTGTGTGAATAGGAGACATACCAAAAATTAAAGCGCGATCTGTTCCCTCACTTGTTGGTAACAAGTTCATCTGACTCTTAAACCAAGTAAGCGCAACTCTTCTCGGCTCTTGACCTTCTGCAATAACACGCTTGGCCGCCAGACCGCTATCGTATTGGCTTAAGCCTTGGTCGATAAGCGTAACCGCCGACTGCATTTCAGAAAAATTTTGACGCCCGTCAGCTAAGGATAGTGCTGTAAATCCGTTTATCATAAGTTGGTTGCCGGCCAGCATTCTCGCCACCGCTTTGTCTAACACTTCTTGCTTTTTCTCTACTGGTAGTTGAGATAGCCGCATAAGGGATGGATAGAGATCTTTAGGTTTGGGAGCCCCCATCTTTTCCATCATTTTGTCCATTCCTTTAGCCATTCCAGGACCCATTCCTTGTTCTTGCCTCATTCCTTTTTTAATATCTTTACCTTGAGCTGGTGATGTTTCTAGTCCAGTGAACGGTTCTTCGGGAGTTTGGGGGGCTAAAGATTGTTCAGCATATATATCAGGGTGATGACCTTCATGTTCCTGCTGAGACTGTTGTGCGGCACACGGCCACACAAGTAAAAAAGCAACAAAACTGAATATCCGTTTCAGCTTACCACTAGCTAAGTCTATTTTTTTTTCCATGAGTATCAAATTCATTACAAACATTTACATATCTTCATTGAGGTAAGGTTCAACTTGGGTTTCTCGTAAACGTTCGATTTGTTTCGACATTAGCACTTCTACAACGTTACCAACGAGTTTGATAAAATAAAGCCGGATGGATGTATTGGGCGACTCTACTTCTGATGGGGTCGCCTTTATTTCTTTTAAATCAGGCTCTCCTGAGGACGTTAATTCACCTAAATGTGTTCCAAGTTGTTCGCGTTTAATTACGTTTTGACTTTGAAACTTCTTCCATTGACACTTCCCCTCCTCAATAAAATTGACTGATTTACCAGTTAAATGGTGCTGTTCCGTGGAGTTCAAAAATAAATCAACTTCCCCGAAGTGGTATAGGTGAGGAGCGTTTTTATATCCCCGCAGTGTCGTTTTTAGGTTGACGTCGTCTTTGACAATGTGAATCTTGGGATGAACGCCGATCATAGGCAAGTTCTTCATCAGCTTATACATACATGAATTCTGGGGCTTCATCGCGTTCATTTTACCTTTCATACTTATTTGTGTTAGCGCCATGCTTACAGCACTTTGTTCAATAGGAATATTGTTTTTCTCTACTGTAGTAACCTGAGTATCTGACAGGTTAGATTCTTTTTTTTCAGGTTATTATTCCCCTTCTCAACGGCATTTTGAATTTGGCTTAAACCATCAACATGTGCTGGTTTAATTGGGGTATGGATGATTTCAACAGAATCATTAACCATCCTATCCCTACTTTGCTTACGCTCTTCTGCCAATGATACACACGAAGCTAATGCTGACGTCAGCGACAAACAAAGCGTTTTTAAGTACATTAAACGTAACTTAAGCCTTACTTTTTTTCATGAACTAAAAAACTCCATAATCACTATAATGCAAGCAACATTATCTAATCGTCTGCAAACTCAACCATGTCGTATTGAATGACATCACCCGTCACCACAACAGCGTTAGCAAAGTGCTTGTCTTTCTTTTCACCCAGACGTATTTTACCAACAAACTCTCTGGTATAACCTGATTCGCCTTCAGCGGTCACGCTAGCGTCATAAGCCGTCCGATATACGTTAAATACAGAGTGTTCTTTTAAGCTGTCTGTATCTGAGACACATACCAGTACTTCCTGATCATCAATAGCAACGATTTGTCCGCTCATGATGTAGTCGTGATAAACCTGACTTGCACATCCACTTAAAAAAATAAGGGATAATGCAATAATTATTAACGGCCTAAATGCATATTTCATATTTTGCTCCTTAGTTATATTAACTCAATTTACTGATTCACCTTGAGAGGATAAGACGCTTGCGTACCCCTGTCATAGACTCACATGAGCACGGATTTTAAGTGCCTTTATCCTCAAAATGGATAACTTATTTTTTGTGCTCATGAACCATTTTACTTTCCTCTACCGTATGCCCCATTACTTGCTCCATCATTTGCTCCATCATCATTAAGCGTTTTCCCATATTAGATGTAGAGAGCATAGCTTCAGACTTTTTCATTTTGTCCATACTGTGTTTACCCATGGAATGCCCCATGCCTTTATTGTCGCCATGCATTATCGTCATCATATCTTCCATGCTTCTGCCATGCTTGTGCAGCAACTCTTGACGTTTTTCGGGGTCAGTTTCGTTCTTAACTTCTTCTAGTAAAGTGTTCATTTTAGACATATGACGCTGCATTTTTTCCATTTTTGCTTCATCCATCATGCCCATAGACATGGGATTTTTGTCACTATATTGCTGCGCGTTAACGGTTGTTACAGGTGAGATGACTAACAATGAAGTGATCGCCAGTGTTGCTATTGTTTTCATAATATATTCCTACTTTTTATGCGCCTGATTGCGCGGTGACTACATTATAATTTTTGAGCTATACCAAACTCTAAACCTGCGCATTAAACACAAGTCAAAAATGCCAAAATAAACCTAATTTTTTATACATATCTTTTTTTACTTTTCTCAGCAGTATGGCCCATCAGTTTTCCGCATGTATTGCCACAACCGGTACCGACAACAAGACTGTGATTAAAATGATTTTGTTTAATAATTTTCATTACACTCTCCGTTAGTTTGATTGAAGCACCATTTATGTCGAGTTGAGCCTTGTTAATGCGAACTAAATTTAGTGCTGTTAATTTTTCGTTTACACATCACCTGAAAAAGAAAAGACACTCATGCTTGTCAATTTTCACTGAGCTCCAGCATGTCATGTTTTTTAATTTCACCGTTGCTAACCGTTGTCAGGGCATAGTGTTGCTCCTTGATTTCGTTTATGCTCAGCGGGCCCATTGTATCCAGTCGATAAACTGACTCCCCAGTCTCAGTTGAGCCATAGATAAACACCGAGCGACGTACTTCAAACTGATGTGTTGTATTTAACTCTCTGGTATCAGCTACACTCCATCACGTCGTTACCACCCACTTTAACGACCTGACCACTCTTCACATATTTGTGATAAATAGGGCTGCTCGCACATCCACTTGCTATTGTGATTATTGCCAATATCATCAACAATTTGAGGCTTACTCCCTACAGCCCATTTTTTGCTAGTGCGATACTGCATTGTCTTGTTTATAAGCCTCCTTTTGTTCAACTATTTCTTTCCTAGAAAACCAACTAATACGTTAATCTGTGCCGAAGTTAATGGCATTTTTGGCATTGCTGATGACGGGTTATTAAATTGAGGATCAGTCAGTTTTTTCATAACAAACTCGCCCCCCCTTTGAGCAACTACGTTATCCAGCGCGGGGCCAAGCGCTCCCCCTTTGCCATTAAAACTGTGGCAGCCCTGACAGCCGAATTTTTTCATCAATGCACCACCGTCCATGACCGGCATGGTTGCCACATCTGCTACATTCTTAACGGGGCCTCCGGATAGGGTTTTAAAAAAATCCATAACCGTTTCAGTTTCTTGACCGGTTAGGTGAGCTTTTTCGCGCATATGCGGCAAAATCACTGACCATTCCTGAGTTGAAAATTCCTGGACTGGCCTTGAATTATGGCAACGGGCACAATTGTTGTTGATGATCTCGGCACCGCTGCCCACCTCGGCAGCAATCGCTTGAGTAAATAGCGTTATTAACCCACCACCGAGTGTTAAAAGTAGTACGCTTAAAAGATGTAATTTTTTCATTTTAATTTCCCTTAGAATCCGTAGCTGTATTGAACCGCCAGGCGTTGGTCACCATCACCTTCCTCAATATCAGTTTCTTCGTAGCTAAATTTGATCACTGAGCGGGGATCCAACCAATAGTTGAGACCTGCGACCCAACGTTTTGCCTTGGCAAACTTATTGGTTTTGGCATATTCCACTACCAGTTCCGTCCCCCCTAATTGCGGCCAGATTTGGCCTGCTTGTAATACGCCTTGCAAATACCAACCATTACGCTTAAAGGCATTAATAGTCTCTTCAGCGTGTTCATCTGCCTCTTCCAAGCCATCAGTTTCGGTTAAAATATACTCGCCACGTATTAGGTAGCGACTGCCAATGACATTGATATCCATTCCCTGGGCGGTGATACTCAGACGTTCTTCTTCATCGTACTTGGCAGTGTAATAAGAAGCCCCGATTTCAATCGCAGGTAAAAAAGCGTAGGCGATGCGCCCACCGAAGGCTTTATTTTTATTGTTATCGCCACTGGTTGCTGCAAATTCCACCTCTGGAAACGCTTCAGTGTGCTCATCGACCACCTCTTCATCCTCAGCGTGATCTTCGATTATCTCATCACCATCATTATGTGCCTCTGCGCGGGCACCGTTGGTAACGTAAAGATCCAGGAATATTTTCTGTTGGGATGTAAAAAAGAAGGTTTGCTGAACAGCGATACCTACATCACTAAGGATCGGCAACAAAGGCGTCATGGCCTGGGCGCTGCCGTGAGAACCGTATATTCCCGGTGTCCAGGGGGTACGGTTGATCCAGCTAGGGTGAAAATTGGCACTGAACTGCCCAAAGGGTAATAAAAATTTACCGGCGGTAACCGTGGTAGTATCCGTTAGAAAATAATGAATGTCGGCATATTCAAGTTCAACTTCGGTTTCGCCCGCTTCATTGAGAGAGATTTCCGTTTCCGCTTCCACATGCATTTTGTCATTCAGGCTGAACAGAAATATAGGCACAAAACGCGCACTAAAGGCACTGCTATCTAACAAATCACTTTCTTCATATTTCACATCACCATATCCTGCGATAACAAAACGTCCTTGCTCCCCTGCATCGTATGGTTGTGCCAGACTGGCGGCAGAAATAAGGTAAGCGGACATGCATGAGATTAATTTAATTGAGTGATTTTTTACTATATTTGTGTGCACAGTATGTTCCTTACCGGAACGCCCGATGGCAAAACGCCAGGCCGTTAAATAAACCAGTTTTATTTTAATGGGTGGTTTGTTGGTTATATAACCAACAGGCGGATCAATCCTGCATTACAAGATGATCGGAGGACGTAAATCGGGTGTGAGAATGCGTGGCAGCACAACGTAAATATGCTGATTAAAGTAAGGCGGAGGTACAAGACCTGAGGATTGAGCTTTATTTGGGTAAGTAACAAAACTGTTTGCATGGCACTGGCCCTCAGGACAACCACAATCCGCACATTCACAAGGTTGACTGACATTGTCAGGCGAAGCCTGGCTCGGCGTGGCCATATGGCCGGCATGAGCAGAATTAATTTGCTTATCCAACGCAAGCGAAGAAGATGAGGTCATATCCATTGATTGGCACTCATGAGCAGCAAGAGACGGTATCGCAGCTGTTTGCAGCAGCAATACCATCAAAAACAGCTGTAAGAGTGCGCGTTTTTTCATCAATAATATTCATTCATAAACTAAGGATTGGGGCAATATTGGCATCTTGTGCAAAAAGAACATTGTTCTAGATCAACTTTTGTGGACTTAGGTGTGTGATTCATAGAGATCGTTTCAATCTTGCCATCTCTAGATTCAATCTGTCGTTGGCATCCTGAACGCTTTCATTTTTAATTTCATAATTGTCTAGTACTTAAAGATTGGGGTTGGAAATATATGTGTGAAAAATGGTACGTAGGGTTTAGTTAGCATACCTATCTGGTTCTGAAGGTAACTCGAGGTGCTGGGGGATCCCCTCATAGAATAGGCCTCCCTTCTTTGTGAACCCAGCCAATATATTATCCAATAGCCCACCTTATTTGAGCTTCACTTATCTTGTAATCCGAGGCCCTTTTTCTGACCTCTCTGCCTAATCTTATGATTGATAACACGCGCCGATGGCGAGTCGTATTGGCTTGAAATGCGCGCTCCCAATGTTGCTGCTGAGCGATGAGGCCGAGCAGTCTTAACAACCATTCAGCAAGCATCGCAATCAGTAGTAATATATCGAATCTTTTGATGCAGCGACTGTTGCTGTGGCGTAGTCCCATTCCATATTGTGGACTTTTAATATCGCGGAAGGTTTCCTCTATTTGCATCCGTCTGGCGTACAAAGTGACAAGCTGTTTAGAATTGAATTTAACGTGTTCCGGCAAGTTCGTAGCGAGTAACCACGGCTCTTTGCTACCTGCAATATAGCTCTGCTGAGCGGTATGATTTCGGCCTGCTTTTGAAGAGCGTTTGTCCTCTCGATGTTTGGCCTTTGCTTTGTACAAATGCAGATGTGCATGAAGCGGACTTTTGCGTCCTAATTCGCCGCAGCCTAGGTACTTAGCCCGAGAATTCGCATTGGGGTAAAACGACTTGTTACTTTGCCATGACGCTTGTCCATCCCGTTTGAACCCCACATCACCGCGCACGCGGCCCAACCAGAACCAGCCATCTTTTTCTACTTCTCGAAACCAAGGGTTACGATAGCCCGCATCGGTCACAATTAACGGACAACAACCTAGTGGTAAGATACTCGCGAGCTCTTTTAAAAAGGGATTGTGGCTAACGGGGGAGTTGTATTCAGCGTAAGAAAACACTCGTTCATACAACGTCCCAGAACGCCCTTGCAAGCTGACAGACGCGCGTAAGGTTAAGTGGCGGAGCTTCTCCCGTACATCAGACCAATCCACAAGTACAACGGGCATGGGGTTCGCACCGCAGAGCAACCGAGCGTGCCAGCGATAAATGTCCAATCGTTCGTGATGTAGGTTGCTATTACCAAGCAGTCTGTCGATGCGTTTTATGTTGTGTTTCGGGGCCACAGAGCCTGCAATGTTGCGTCCTAATTCGGTTAGCGACAGTTGTTGTCCATCCAGTAAAGATTGTGTGGCAACCATAAGAGAGGAAAGACGTTTTGCATGTAGATTGGGGCATTGTTTTTTAAGCAAATCATGTAAGATACGAATATCACGCATGGTGTTGTTATCTGGTTAGTTTTTGGCGAAATTTATTAGATCAAATAGCGCCATGCGTGTCTATATTATTGTTTCTGCTTAATATTATGTGGGGATTCGTTAGCTCGAGGTGTAGTGGCATAGTTAATATGCCTCTGAAAGTTGATAAATTATTTTATACATTAGGCTTACCAGCTTCATAAAATAATCGTAGCAAATGATAGTTTATTGTTTACTATTTTCTGTCTACGAAAGTGATTTTTAAAGCCTTACTTAATAGTCTTTTTTTGCAGTTATCAATCAAAGTAAAAAGTCGGCAGTGACTTTTTATAATTTGCTGAATGGGGTTTATTAAATGTCTACAAAGTTAGGGGAAGATCAATCTTTATTCCAGTATCTGAAGTTGCATTTAATATTGCTTCGACACCTACTTGGGGACGATGAGATCTAGCGGCTACAGTCGCCTCGAACAAGAAATTTCTAGCAGTCGTTGATTTTGGTGTTTCATCGGACGCATTTATAGGGCCCTTAATACCTTTTTGTAGATTTTCGACGAGTTGAGATAGTTCGGAAGATGGAATATCACGAAATGCTTTGTGGATATCAATGAAATCATGCACTTCAAATACCGAACTAACAAAGTCTGGAAAGGTAGCCTTACCTTGATCTTCAGACGCTGTTTTGTATTCATCTTTCCAGTGCTCGAGCACTTTCTCGTAATGATTAGTTCTTCCTGAACTAAATTTCACCCCAGTTTTGCTCATCCACGCCAACGCATCGGTATAACTCTGATAGATTTTTTCATACGATTCGGTGGGTATTCTCATAAAAACCTAACGCCTTAAACAATGGTTATTTATAGCAGTTCACGTAGCGAGTTTAAATAATCCATTGATTTTACTTGTTGTTTTGCAGCCAGATGTTAGTCACTTTTGGCTGCTCAGATTGGAAAATATCGAGACAATAGCACTTGAGGAGAGATCCAGTTCCTAAAGCTTAGCTAGTGGTCTGATTGGAAATTAACGCCGATTTCAACAGCCACTTAACTTAGCTTTAGGGATTGAAAAACAGTATAGTTCCGTCAAGTTTCTTTGTTCGATTTTATTGCGCTTAAAACCACTTTGAATTAACTGTGTCAATACACAGCAAAAATCTTACGTAAGCCATAATATCTAGGCTTAACGCTTTCCAATTCTAAAACAACAGGTTATTAATGCGACCATACAAGGTCGTTTAACTTGCGAACTATCTTATCTTGCAGAGTAGAAATATCCAATGGTCGTTTCTCGTTCGAAACGGAAATCCCAAAAGCTTAATTGAGGGCCTGGTTTCTGCTATTTGGGAACGTTCTGTCAAGTAGGATAGCAAAGGCTGCAAATAGCAAAATTTGCCTTTCAAATTAAGCCTGGCTTCGGCCATAAACAGACATCACTACTCTCCAGATAACACCAGTTATGAACCACGTGTTCTGCCCCTACAGATACTGATTTCAACGAACCTGAGCACACAGATCCGAGATAGCATCACGTTAACTACTCAATATTTTAAGGGGTAATGACAACGCCCCGTTATCTGTTTGACCCACAAGCCAAATAATGGCACTTAGGCCACCCAAAGTGGTGACATACCACAAAATGGAAACGATTTGGGCATAACGGTTAAGAGGCAGTAACTCACTTAAATGTCGGCGTTTATATTCAAAGAATATTTCTACACTGCCTATAGCAAGTAAAAAACCTAACAAAGCCAAACCGAAGTAATAACTGACGTAAACACCTAAAATGGCTCCCAGTGCGCAGGCGATTATCCCTACTCGGGAGTTAATTGAAAAAGCGATACTTTTAAGCACATGCCCACCATCTAATGGCAATACAGGTAACATATTAAATAAATTGAGCAACGCATTAAATACCGCTAAACCTGCAAGTATTTCTATATCGGTAAGCCAATACCCCACTAAACACGCAATAGACAATATTAAGCCAAAAAATGGCCCCATAATTGAAATAACAATATCTTGCCAGCGGGTATTAATTTTATCATCGCTAAGCGCTAAACCTCCCACAAAAGGGATAAGGTAAATACCTTTGGTTTTCAAACCAAAGTACTTCATCGCCTTAATATGACCGTATTCATGGAATACCAGACACAGTATCAGGGCAATGGCAAACTCAATAGAAAACAACCAGCTATAGGCGGCTAAACTGCCCGCAGCAAACAACACTTTAATAACCTTGGCACTTTTTAACAGTTTTAGACCTAAACCCGCCAAACCAATGAAACTAAATTTCATTGGTTGTTTTTCACCTTGGATAACTTGCCTTTGCTCAATGTCTTTTTCAGTGAGCGTATTTTCATGCAATAACTGCTCATTAACTAAAAGCTGATACTGCAGATCAAAAGGTTGCCATTGCAGAGCACCACTGAGCTCTACTTGAATTCTGCCTTGCTCACTTTGCAGGGAAAATTGATGTGAAAAATTATCATTGTCAGCGCTAGCACTAATTTGCGAAACGCAGTCATCTCCCCAAAAAAGCTGTTGCCACCCAGCCATTGAACCTTCTAATTTAAGTGTTTTACCCAAACACTCTACTTCTAATAAATGCACTATAAAAACTCAACATATAAAATCTAACCCGATTATTGCCATTATTGTGTCAGAGTCGGCAATAATTTTCCTTCTTACTTTATAAGACACAGTGAAAGTCCATCTTAGTCTGGCTGGGCGGGATAAAACCCATTGGCATAGTCATTGCTCTGTTCGTGCAAAGCATTCATTATCATTGGATTTAATTAAGGGGATCTTATGCAGATAAATAGTAGTAGCTACATAACGAGTATCTATCAAATGGACAATACTATTAACGATAAATCACCTAACGCCAGCCCTCTATCACGGAGTGAAACCACTACAGACACAGTAACGATTAGTGATGCTGGCTTAAGTGCAGAAAGAAAACTGCAACAAATGGCCCACAAGTATGATCCAACTAATATGTCATATAGCGAATTAACACGTATGTCGTCAGAATTACAATTAAACGGGTTAATAACGTCCCAAGAGGGCTTAGCCATGAGAGCACCTCCAAGTAGAGACTTCGATCCTGATGAAAAATACGACACTGTAGCCTTGGCACGAAAATCCGTCGCATTTGATCAATCCCTTAGTGCGGCGCAAAGCAAAGATGCCACACTAAGGACAAGCGTACTTGATATTTTGGAAACCCTACAAGGAAGATGAGCTATACGAGTTGATGCAGGCGCAAGTAAGTTAATGGGCGCATACCAGACACATGACTGTCGAGCGTTGGGTTAGATTATACGCTAGGCTGCAAAAGACACAGTCTAGAAATCAATAGAGCCCCTGCTCGTCACGCTATTACACATAAAATACCTATAAAAAATCCGGTAAAGGTCATTTACCGGATTGTGATTTACTCTGTTTTCCCACTGTACTTGCGATGCCCACTGTACTTCGGTTGTCCACTAGTACGGCGTTAAACTACTTCGGCTTTAACGCTCTTCGTTAAACCTAAGCAGAGTGTTACGGACATGGCAAAGAATGAGCTTAGAAACGAGCCGTTACTTTTGCATGATAATAACGCCCCATCACATCGTAAACCTCTGGAACGGTATTAGCATTATTCCATGAATATATGTATGGCGGTGTTTTATCAAACAGGTTATCCACGCCGGCAGATATTGACCAGCTGTCGTTTATGAAGTACTGCGCCGCTACATCATGATAAGTCACCGAGCTGATGTCTTGCACTAGATCATAAGATGCATAATAGTCGTCGGTCATACTACCGATATAACGAGCCTTCCAGCTTAGGGTCCAGTCGTCTTGGCCCATTTTAATGCCTAGGTTAGATTTCCACTTGGCGAATCCGCCGTTGGTGCCGTCAATTTTACCCGTGTATTCAACCTCATCTTCGGTATATTCAAGAAGACGGGTTGCATCTACGTCCACTGACCAATCAAAGCCCATCGCCTCAAACACATACGCCATGTTCATATCAACGCCGCGGGTTTCAATTGTGCCAACATTGGTTAACGGAGATTCCATGTAGTCAATGTTACCTGTGACTTCATCACGGGTGATATTTAACACATCACAATAACTTGATTCGCCTGCATAACACTGATCCAAATAAGTTTGTGTTGAAATACGCGAAATGGCATTGCTGACTTCGATATTAAAGTAATCCAAGGTGAGTGATAAACCTTCGATGACGTGCGGATTGTATACCACCCCGACCGTAACCGTATCCGCTTGCTCAGGGGTTAAATTCGCCACAGTCGTATAGGTATTTTCAATTTGGCCATCAGTATATTGGTAACTTGTATTGCCAATTTCTGACTGACAAGTTTGATACAGGCTTGAACTTGAATCGCTCCCACCGTAACCAGAACAGGGATCTGTTAGGTAATCGTATGAGCCAACATCACCGCCATATAACTCATCAACGGTTGGCGCACGAAAGGCCGTTGACGCAACACCTCGGATCATCAAGTCATCATTTACGTGCCAGCTTAATCCCATTTTCCAAGTGGTATCTGAATCAAACGTACTGTAATCAAACCAACGTACAGCCGCATCAATGGATAAGGCTTTGACCAAGGGTAAATCAGCTAATAAGGGAATAGCAAACTCAGCATAAATCTGCGTGGTATCAAAGCTACCTGAAGTGGCTTCTTGCGCAGAGGCACTGCCATCACCAGCAACGGTTACCGCATCAGGTTGGTACCAACCTTTTTCTCGGCGGTATTCTGCACCTGCGGCAAACCCAACAAAACCAGCGGGAAGCTCAAATAAATCCCCCGTCAGATTAAGATTAACGATATTAAATTCATTGCCGCCGGTAGCTTGGTCGGTATACGAGATGTAATCAATTGTATCGGCTGACAAGTCCCCTTCCCCAACAAACCAATCTTGACATGGAATACCCACATCATTACAAACTGACGAGTCCATCGTGTTATAAAGCTTAGTCAGGTTAATGTAGTTAGATGAACGGTCAGTGGCATCGTTACGACCATAGGAATATGACAGATCCCATTCATAGCCAGACCCTATATCCCACAAGCCTTGAGCCCCTACAACGGTGCGCAATGTGTCAGTAACCTGGTCAAATACACGATCACCGACTTCAGTCATGCGACGGCGCATTGAGGTTGCCACACCAAAAGGATTACCCGTTGCATCAGCCGAGAGTGTGGCGCTGATAGGCGATGGTGCCATTTGCTGAGTTGACGTGCGCTTGGTGTACAAGGTTTCTAGGTAAACCTGGGTATCTTGATTTACATCGTAATTAGCGTTGGCAAACAAGCCGATACGTTTTTGCGGTGTGTATAGATACGAGCTATCTGCGTAGTTATAGGCGTCGTAACCTTCTGTCCAATTTTTATCACCGTCCAGCGTTCCCCAACCATCACCAGAATTATAGTTACCGCCAGGTATGTAAGAGCTGCCAGATTGACACGCACCTGTCGAATCAAAATCATTATCTGGGCAAGCTGAAAAGTCACGATCACCTTGCATGGCTTTACCGCGATTAACATAACTTAGTCCCAGTACGAAGTGACCTTTTTCTCCACCACCGCCGGTAACCAAGCTGATATCGCCAGTATTGGCGTCACCTTTTGCAGAGCCGCCGTATCCCATTGACAACTCAAGACCATCGAAATGCGTTTTGGTAATGATGTTAACCACACCTGCTACCGCGTCTGAACCGTACACCGCCGATGCACCATCTTTAAGCACTTCAACTCGCTCGATAGTCGCCAACGGGATAGTGTTTAAATCAACTGACGAGTCAGCCCCCGTGCCGGAGTTGACCATACGACGGCCATTGACCAATACAAGCGTACGGTTGCTACCTAAGCCTCGAAGGTTAATACGTGCAGCACCTGCACCACCATTATTGGTGGCAGCGCCTGTCGCCATACCACTAGATGCGGTACTTTGTTGTAGCACTTGCTCTATGGAGGTAAAACCGCCGAGTTTAATGTCCTCAGCGCTGATAATAGAGATCGGACTTGCAGACTCAAGATCTGTGCGCTTGATACGTGACCCAGTCACTTGGATTTTTTCGACTACATTTGCTTCACCCTCATCATTTGCTTGCGCGGCAACAAAACTGCTTGGCAAGGCCAGCGCTGCACTACTGACAAAAAGTGAAAGTCGAATGGCCTCTGCTACTGTATTATTTTTAAACATACAAATTCCCTACACTCATTCAATTTAAAATAAATTTAGTGAATGCTATCTAGTTATTATTTTGATATATGAGTCGTGTGTCGACAAGTAACCTTGGGTGCATCCCAAGTGGCGAATTAAGCACCTAGCCAAGTCGAGAATCAATTCAAAGTGGTCGAAAAACACCCACTTAAATGGAAATTTACGCTTTATTTACTCAGCCTTTACAGACCCTGACATATACCTGCATATTTATGCACAATTCAACAAAGGGAGATGTCTTTATTTTGATATAAGTCGATAACATAAGTACGAAATTTTTTTAACTAAAATCGGCAGGTAAGAACGATTTAAAAATAATACATTCACGTCATCACAAAAATATTTTTGCTGAGGTTATATAAAAGGTGAATCTATGGCAGGCATGAATTGCCACCAAAGTGATTAAATTCAGTTAATAACATTAAAAATATGAATAAAGCAGAACGTCAATTTTTTTGGTGACCAAGTGAAATATGCGATAAAACCAAACACTTATTGTTGAGGTTTTATGCAAACAACAATATAAAATTTATGATTTTTTAATCTATTTGGAATTTAAATTATAAAATAAAGTGGTTTTAAATAAATTATGTAAAAAAAGAATAAAATGCACTTTTTATGCACATTATTTACTAATAACTTACATTCAAACACTGACAATTAACGGCGTAATTCGTCATAATATTCATCGACAGCCTAGTGAACTGTTATGTGCCTCCCTGGTACCAATAGCTGCTAGTTTTAAGTAACTAGCAGCTACTTTTTATTCCCCTAGATATTAATCTAGCCGTGAAATACCGCCGCAAAATACCTACACTCAAACGAATATTCATTCACAAGATAAATGTAAGTATATTCCTGCATGCCGAAATTTGGGATTTATCATTAAAAAGGTCCCTGAGGTTGGGAAAGTGCCTAATGCTCAGATATTTGAAGTATTGTTTAGAATAATCACGACGCTTTTTTGCCTATATACAGCTAAAGCTGTGAATGAAACATAATCGAGATCTTAAATAAGAAATATAATTTGCACATGAGGTGCGTCTACATAGCCCGCGAAAAGTAACTCATGTGGGCTACCCTTATTGTTAGATGGGACACATAAAATCAAAAAGCCGCTTGTGACTAAGCGGCTTCTTACATGTTATCGCTAATAGTATAATGCGAAAATAGGTTTATTGACCTGTTGGTTGTTGCCTAGCTTGCTGGATCTCGCCCTGCATTTCTTCAGCGATGGCCTGCACCTTGGGCATTATCCCTTGCATTATTTGCTGACCGACCAACATAGAATCTTGCATCACCAAAGGCATTTTTTGCGTCATACTGCGGCCAACTTCCGATTGATAGAACGCAATCAAACCATCAACTTCCTTTTGGTTAAAGTGTTTTAAGTACACGCTGATCATGGGATCCTTAAACTGCTGCCAGGTCATTTGTTCTTTAAACAAAACATCTAGTTTTCCCATGTATTTTTGAAATGCAGGTCTTTCCTCATCTGAAATATTCATTTGAGTTGCCATGTTATTGAACATGTTACTTACCTGGCCTTGCATCGTCTCCATCATTTTGGATACATCCGTTAACACCATCAACTGCTCAACAGACTCCCGAGACGCTTTGCTCTCTGCGTGTGCACCAAAAGTGAAGCATGCTAGGGTCAATAGTAAAATGGGTACTTTCATTTTTAGTCCTTTAAGTTTAGTAAGGGGTTGCATCATCATTTCTGCCATCATCTTGAATGTGCATTCATGCTAACGATTAATGTTGCGTCATCACCGTATTTAGCGATAACGAGCATAAACTAATTATTCACACAGATGCGTTACAAAATTCATTTTTTTCATCAACTTGCGATTAAATATTCGAGTAACTTTAACGTAGCCTTTTCGTCCGGGCTAAAATATTTGGAGCGAGTTCGTTTTAATTGATTTCGGAAATAAGCCAATGTTCGGCCGCTTTCATACTGCAAAATGACATGCGGATGTATGTAGTTTGCGCGACACACTGCAGGCGTATTTCCTAATTCATTGGCGACCTTTTTAATCCCAGCGAGAACATTGCCTTGATTCAACTTTTTGTCTTCTACCGGCCCCAGTTCATCTAACGCGACCGCCATCAATACCGTGCCGGCCCAAGTCCTAAAATCTTTTGCGCTAAAATCCTCACCCATGACTTCCGCAATATATTGATTCAAGTCTTGCGCAGTTAATTTCTTACGCGATGCGTCCGGCAAGGTAATATCAAATAACTCATAACCAGTCATATTTTCTAATTGCGCTAACACATTTCTAACATGCTTATCAGAAACCTCTCTGTGCTGCTGTTGATGGCTCTTCCCCACATAATCAAACTCAATATGCTGGCGCTCGATGTTCATGTGTTTCGCCCGCAGCGTGGTTAATCCATAGGTTTGATTGTCTCTGGTGTAGCTAGCGCTTCCAGGTCGAAAGAAGGCGTCGTCTAACATGCGAGTCATACACGCCAGTACGGCGTTTTCGTCAATAGGCCGTTGCGTGATATGTTGACCTGTCACTCTGCGCATAGTTGCTAGTTGTTTAGCAAAACGTAAGATCCGTTCGAATTTTTGTTTACTCGCTTGTTCAGTCCAGTGCGGATTATAAACATACTGCTTTCGGTTTTTCCCATCACGGCCGTAGGCCAGTACCTTGGCACTGCGGTCGAGTTCTATATGCACATCTTGCCAAGCGGGAGGTATGGCTAAACTTTGCACCCAGCGTTTTATACCCGCACTTTTTACCGTGCGCCCAGTAGGATATTGATAGGTAAACGACTGACCAAAAGGCTTGCGAACTATATAACGATCCATTTTATCTCCATCAAGCAGCCACAAACTCTTTATTACACAAACCGGCTGGGTGTGGTTCAATTTTTTACTAATTGTTGCATGAAAACTGCTATTAGCTACTCATGCAACAAATCACATTTAGGGTAAGAACGCTTAGCCTTTTGACAAAGTAGAACAAACGCTCTACCCTGAAAGTAGAACAAACACTCTACCTAGGTTATACACTGTGCTTAAAGAACAAATTGCAGCGCGTTTAGAAATAGCGTTTAGCCACTATGGATTTGCAGAACCCAGTGTTTCTCAATTAAAAACAGCCTGTAATGTGAGCCTACGCACGCTATACAAGCATTATCCTTCCAAAGAAATAATGACAGTTGCGGCCTTGGAATATCGCCATAAACGATACATGACCTTTTTACTTGGTAAATCTGAGTCGTCCGGCACGGCGCGAATTACGCAAACGTTCGAAAAACTCAATCAATGGATGACGGAGTTTGCGCCAAACGGTTGCATGTCGCTGAATGCGCTCGCCGCATTTCCAGAAAATACTGATATTAAAGCTGCTGTGATGCAGCACAAACATGATGTTCGTGTGTTATTAGGCGAGCAAGCACAGCGCCCAGATTTATCCATGGCTTTATTTTTACTCCATGAAGGGGTATCCAGTGTGTGGCCAATTTTAGGCTATGACGCAATCAAATCAGCAAAACACTCAATTAAACAAATGATGGATATAAGAAAACAATGATGACTAATATTCCCACTACCATGAAAGGCGTTAGGTTAATTGGCCATGGAGGTCCTGAAGCACTTGAATACAGTGATAACATTTCAGTCCCTCGACCAAAAGCAAACGAAGTACTCATTCGCGTAAGCGCCGCTGGCGTAAATAATACCGACATCAATACTCGAACCGCATGGTACTCAAAAACGGCAGGGAATAACGGTGACGCAAGCTGGTCTGGTAATGCACTTAACTTTCCACGCATTCAAGGTGCTGATGTATGTGGGGTAATCGTCGCGGTAGGCGATAATGTAAATGTTCAGCGTGTCGGTGAGCGGGTATTAATTGAACCCTGTATACGAGAGCACAATAGCCAAATTCTGGACTCACCTTGGTATTTTGGCTCGGAATGCGATGGAGGATTCGCAGAGTTCACTGTCGTTGCGGCCAAACATGCGTATTCGGTTACAAGCGACCTATCCGACGTTGAACTAGCGACCTTTCCTTGTTCGTATTCTACCGCAGAAAATATGCTAACCCGAGCTGGCGTTACTGCCCATGATAAGGTTCTCATTACTGGTGCCTCAGGGGGCGTTGGCTCTGCCGCAATCCAATTGGCAAAAGCACGGGGTGCATATGTTATCGCTATCACCAGCTCAGCGAAAAAGCAGCAACTATTAACATTAGGTGCTGATGAAGTGGTGCTAAGAGACGCCGACTTAGGTGACGTTATTCCCGTCAATAGTATTGATGTAGTCATCGACCTGGTGGCAGGACCACAATGGCCACAACTGCTTGAAATACTAAAAGTGCAAGGGCGATATGCCGTGTCTGGCGCGATAGGTGGCGCACATGTTGAACTTGATATTAGAACGCTGTATTTAAAGGACTTACGCTTTTTCGGCTGCACGATACTGGAACCCGAAGTGTTTCAAAATCTAGTTAATTGTATCGAGCAACAAAAAATCGTCCCTATTGTTGCACAATCTTTTCCATTAACAGAAATCTCTGCTGCCCAACAAATGTTTTTGGATAAAAAGCATGTGGGAAAAATCGTGTTAACACTTTGACGTAAGCAAGGTCACAACTTTGCTTGAATCCATTCAGGCTGCAGATTAATTTCCGCAAAATGCTCAATAATAAAGTCGATAAAGGTTTTCAATAGCGGGCTTATCAGCCTGTTCGATGTGTAGAGTAAGTTGATAGGCAGAGGTGCAGGCCGATAATCTCTTAATATTTCAACTAGAGCCCCCCTTGCGAGGTCTTTTTGAACATACAGTTCAGGTAGAAATACGATCCCCTGTCCTGCTTTCGCTAATGAGAGTAAAGCCAACGATTCATTTGACTCTATATCGCCGTTCACTTTAACTTTTTTGGCATTTCCTTCTACTGTATATTCCCAGCGCCCTGAGGATGACAACGCAGTATTTATCAAACAATTTTGCAGATGCAACTCTCGCGGCACCAGAGGTGTCCCATGCTTGCGCAAATATTCAGGGCTTGCCACCGTAACAAACGACATTGTGCCCAATTTACGAGCAATAAGGTTTGAGTCAGCTAAGTTACCGACGCGAAGAGCCAAGTCGTACCCCTCCTCAACTAAATCAACTTTTCTATTAAGTAATGACAAAGATACCTGTACGTTGGCATGTTCATTCTTAAACGCCGAAATAGCATTTGGTAGTATGAACTGTCCCAGCATCATAGGTGCAGATAGTGTTAACTTTCCAGTTAGCTGAGCGAGATCCCCTCGCGTGCATTTTAGTTCCTCCACTAATCCTAAGATTGACGACATCTTGGCTAAATACTCGCTTCCCTCTCCCGTTAGATGCAAAGAGCGTGTCGTACGATTGATTAATCGTATACCTAGCCAGTTTTCTAATTCGCTGATCTGCCTACTCACGGCTGATGGCACAAGATTAAGTTGATCCGCAGCCCGACTAAAGCTCTCTTGTTCAATCACAAGTTGAAATACCTTAAATGACTTAATGATATCCATAGCAACACCTAACACGTTCCAATTAGTGATATTTTATCACCAGTGTTATCACTTTATTGTTATTTTTGTAATTAATACGGGTAGGTAAACTGTTTTTAGTTTCTTCACCAAACCAGAGAGTAAAAACACATGAAAATCGTATTAATAGGCGCGACAGGCATGATTGGCAAAGCGGTCAGCAATGAACTGAAGGAGCATGAGATTATCAGCGCCGGTTTTAAAAACGGTCAATATCAAGTGGATATTGAAAATAGAGACTCAATTGAAGCTATGTTTGAGGACGTAGGCCAAGTTGATGCAGTCATTTCCACCACTGGTTTGATCGCGTTTGCTCCGCTAAATGAATTAACCATAGAACAGTTTAGAATGACTATTAATAACAAGATTTTAGGCCATATAAACTTACTTCAAATAGCCAGTCAATATATTCGAGATGGTGGGAGTATCACCTTTACCAGCGGTTACGTGGCGCAAAACCCCATGCCAGGCTCTTCATCAGTCAGCCTGGTTAACGCTGCATTGGATGCCTTTGTTAAAGCGGCTGCACTTGAGCTGGGTTCAAAGCTTAGAATAAACACTGTTAGCCCACGGTTTGTCAAAGAAACGATGACACTAATGGGTATGGACAGCACCGATGGCGTCAGTGCTGCCGATACAGCCAATGCCTACCGTCACGCTATTGAAAGCAATGAGACTGGTAAAGCATTTGACGTGGTAGATTACATTTAAGCGTTGTAAAACATACCTAGCGAGCGTTAACTCACTCCTGTAAAACTCAACTGCTAAATGGATAAAGTATCGATTTCAGTTATTAAAACTGGCTTCTGCTGCATGATAGGCAGAGCCTAGTTTTATTACCCCACTTTACCTTCTTTAGCCTCTACTTTATCTTCCTGATGCTCTAGTTCCTTTAATTCAGGCCCATCACTGGCTAAGAGTAGTGCGATCCAGCGCGTGTCTCGCCCCGATTCAAGGCCAATTTTAACGATCATAGTTAACGGTACTGAGAGCAGCATACCCACTGTACCAAGCAGCCATCCCCAAAAAATCAACGACAGAAACACCACCAAGGTAGATAAACCAAGCCCTCTTCCCATATAACGTGGCTCGATTATATTTCCCATTACTGTGTTGGTTACAACAAATCCAAGTGCTGTTAACCCAGCAACACCTGGCCCCAATTGCACTAATGCCAACAGCACTGCTGGAATTGCCGCAAGAATAGAGCCTATATTTGGAATGTAATTAAGCAAAAATGCCAACATTGCCCACAATAAATAGTGATCCACACCCAATACGTAAAGCCATAAGCCGATAATCAGTCCCGTCGCTAAACTCACTAGTGTTTTAATAGCCAGATAGTTTTTAACCGATAACAAAAACTTATCGATTTGGCGCATTTTCATATTAGGATCATCAAGCGCAATATGAATTTTTCTAGGAAATGATTCTGCTTCAAACAGCATGAAAACCACGATAAGCAGAATAAGCAAAAAGTTCGTTAACACCCCGCCAAGACTGGTCAGTAAACTAGTGGCCATGTTCATGGCAGCCCCAGGATCTAAATAAGACAGCAGCTGATCTTTATTAATCTGAATATTAAAGTCATTCAACCGGCCAATGGCCCAAGCAAATTGTGCAACCAACTGTTTGCGATATTTAGGTAAATTATCGCTAAAGTCGTTCATGGATTGCCCCACTAACCCAGCCAACATAAATCCAAATACCACGATCAGCAGTATCACTAATACCACCGAAACAGCACGCGGAATTTTATATTGGTTCGCCCAGTTAATAATGGGGCTGCACGACATAGCGATAAAAATCGATAATAAAAATGGCACGACTATGGTGCTGGCCGCTTTAATACCTGCAAGTACGATTACCAAAGACGCGAGTATCAGCAAGACTTTCAGCGATGGGGAGTATTTCATGTGCATAGATTGAATCATCAGTAGAGTGAACGGGGGAAACTATCAGATAGTAAGGTTATTTTATAGCCTTAGCCCATGTATTTAGTATTATGAAACATATCAATGACATATTGATATTAACCATGTATAAAACGATTAAAAGATATTAACATACTGATTTTAGGTTATTTTTGCGTCTTAAAACAAGAGTGCTAGTAATATGAAGTTAAATCCAGCGACAATTCGAATTAAAAATTTACGTTTACGTACCTATATTGGTATTAATCAAGATGAAATAAACAACAAGCAAGATGTTATCGTGAACGTAAAAATAGAATATAAAGCAGACGAGGCGACAGGGTCTGATAGTATGGATGACGCGCTAAATTATAAGGTGATCACCAAACGAATTATTCAATTGGTCGAAGATAGCCGCTTTGCTCTACTTGAAAAACTCACCGCTGATGTACTAGCCATTGCAGCCGAGCATCCGTGGGTAATATATGCTGAAGCCGAAGTTGATAAACCCCATGCACTGCGGTTTTCTGATTCGGTTTCCCTTTGTCTTTCGTGCAGTAAAACGTAACATAACAAGGATTTTCTATGCGTATTTTGATTACTGGAGGTACAGGATTAATTGGTTCTAATTTAATTCCTAAGTTAAAGCCAAACGAAATCACAGTGGTCACCCGCAACGTATCTCAGGCTGAGTTGGTCTTGGGCCATAAAGTCACCTTGATTTCATCGTTAGATGATTTTGAAAATCTTGATGATTTCCATGTTGTTATCAATTTAGCTGGCGAACCGATTGCTGACAAACGCTGGTCACCAGAGCAAAAAAAGCGCATTGAACACAGCCGTTGGGATATGACTGAAAAGTTAGTGTCACTCATCAAAGCGGGAAGTGCCCCACCATCACTATTTATCAGCGGCTCAGCCATTGGCTATTATGGCCGCCAAAACGAACAAATCATCGATGAGGAATTTGATGCTCCTCATGACGAATTCAGTCATCAGTTGTGTGAACGTTGGGAATTCTTGGCCAAGCAGGCTGAGTCGACTCAAACTCGGGTATGTATCGTACGCACCGGGTTGGTGATCACTCGCCGTGGTGGCGCGTTGATGAAAATGGTGCCACCGTTTAAATTTGGGTTAGGTGGCCCGATGGGCTCAGGCCAACAATACATGTCTTGGATCCATCTAGAAGATATGCTTGATGGCCTTATTCATCTGATAGAAAATACTCAGTGCCAAGGCGTATTTAACTTCACCGCACCAACGCCTGTCACGAATGCACAGTTCAGTAAAACGCTTGCGACCGTGTTACACCGCCCATGTTTTTTACCCATGCCGGCGTTCGCCTTACGGGTGATTATGGGAGATGCCGCAGATTTATTGTTATATGGTCAGCGTGTGGTACCAAAGCGATTGCAAGAAAGTGGTTATCAGTTTCACTACCCAGAACTAGCTCACGCCTTGGGGTGTTTACGTCTGTAGCCCTCAGTGGTTACGGCGAAATAACAGTCCTCAAGGGAAAGTCCCTCTTGTATGGAATATAAACAAAAAAGCCGATAGTGTCTGTCTCACCCTATCGGCTTTTTTTATCTAATGAAAATGTCAACTAAACGCCGGATTTATACCATTTGACGCAGTAAATGGCTGGTGTTTAACCGCAGTAAACGCCAACAGCCAATCATGCCTAGTATTCCGACGACGATTGCCCCAGCGACAGGAGCGATAAACCAGTACTGCCAATGTAAGGCGGCCTGCATTTCAAACACTTGGCTTTGTAAGAAGAACAAGCTAATTTCGTTAGCAAATGCGGCCATGAGGCCAGCAACCGAGCCGATAATAATAAACTCAAAAAGTACACTGGCTCGGATTAAACGCCCTTTCGCCCCCAAGGTACGCAATATAGCCAACTCTTGTTGACGCTCATCCATACTTGCTTGCACTTGAGCGATAAGCACTAAAGCCCCGGCAGCCAGTACCAGTACTAAAATAAATTCCACAGCCAAGGATACCTGTTTCACGATATCCCGCAGTTGTTCAATACGGGCGTCTACGTCAAATAGAGTCACACTCGCAAACGGCTTCATTAACTCAGTGATCTCTGCTTTACGCGATTTATCAAGGTAAAAGCTGGATAAATAGGTAGGCAAGTACTCCTGCATCGCTTGGGGCTGAATAACAAAGAAAAAATTCGGCTGCATGGTTTGCCAATCAACTTCACGTAAACTCGATACTTCAGTGTTAATGATTTCGCTGCCCACATTGAACGTAAGCTTGTCGCCCAGTTGAATATTTAAACGCTCGGCAATACGCGCTTCGACAGAGACGCCATACAACCCACTGGCTAAGGGGTCGTTAGTATCAAACCACTGCCCTGCGACGATCGTATTCTCGTGTTGGAGCGTATTGCTCCAAGTCAGGTTGGCTTCCCGACCTAAGCCCTCACGACCTTGACGTTGTCCTGCTTCTTCATCTTCTTTACTCACCGCAGTTGAAACCTTCTCGTCGTTAATCGCGACGAATCGACCACGCACAACCGGGTAAAAGTGTTCAATATCTACATTTTCTTCGGCGAAGTGCGCTTTCAAATCAGGTAATTGCTGCTGGGTAATATTGACCAAAAAGTAATTAGGGGTACCTTGGGGTAACTGATTTTGCCACTGTGCAATCATGTCGTTACGCATCACCAGTACAATAAGTAACAACATAATGGTCACCGCAAAACTAATGAGCTGAATGGCGTTATCCATTGCTCGCCGACGAATACGTGCCCATGCCAGTTGCCATGCGCCCATTTTTCCCTGCCCCAACTTGCGACCGAGCCAAATTAGGCCAAACGTAACCAGTAAGAGGCTGATCACCAATAGTATGCCTGAGCCAAACAAAATAGCGCTTAAACCTAAATTGCCACTGTAAGCCCACATCAAACTAAAAATTGCCCCTCCAGAGGCAAAAAACTGAATAAAACGCGAGCTAAGTGATGCACCCAAATCACGACGCAATACACGTAGCGGAGACACCGAAAAAAGCTTGAGCAGTGGATAAAGGGAAAACAGCACAGCACAAATGGCCCCGGTGAATATAGCAATCAGTAAGGGCCGCCAAAACCATACATCCAAAGATACATCTACGCTGCCGGCAAGCGCCCAAACAACAACCTGCTGAATAACAAAACCCAGTACCGTGCCAATCGCTATGCCTAACAGCGTAATAAAAGTGATTTGCAATAAATAAACTTGCTGCACCATACTTTTACTGGCACCCAAGGTTTTCATAATAGCCACGGGGTCATAGTGACGCTGGCTATAACGCTGGGCGGCCACAGCTATAGACACAGCAGCCAAAACGATTGCCAACAAACTGGCCAATAAGAAATACTGCTCAGCTTTGGCAATAGAGCGCCCTATAGCAGAATCATCATCACTGACCGATACCCAACTCTGCAATTCGTTATCTAGCTGAGGCAGCAACCAGTCGTAATAGTTATTTAAGTCGGCTTCACTGCCAGTGAAAAAATAACTAAACGACGCACGGCTTCCTGGACCAATAATATTGGTCGCGGCTAAATCGGCTTCAGCAATGAGTACTTTCGGGTCGCCACCAAATACGCTAAAGCCAGCATCTGGGACCTCAGATAAGACTTTGCTCACTACAAACGTCTTATCCCCCACATCTATATATTGCCCTATCGTCAGGCCTAAATTTTGAAAAAGTCGTGACTCAATCCAAGCATGACCAGCTTGAGGTAATGCTGAGGTTGCTTGACCCGGAGCGAAAGGCTGGTCTGCAACTTTAACGGCGCCTTTTAATGGGTAACCTTCGGCCGCCGCACGCAGATCGACCAACATCATATTATCGCCAGAGAACGCCATCGAGCGGGTATACACTTGATGCGCGGTATTCAAGCCAAATTCCTGCGCTTTCGTTATCCAGCTGACATCCACCGGTTTACGAGAATTGAGGACGCGATCCGCGGCTATGAACTCAGCGCTTTTTGCCGTTAACGCTGATTGTAAGCGCTCGCTAAATAAGGACAAAGATAGAACAGAAGAGACAGACAAAATAATAGCGAGCAAAATAATTGTCAGTTCGCCGCGCTTGGCTTCATGTTTAAACAGCCGCCAAGCCAAATTAAAGGTTTGCTTAGTCATCTACTACCCTACCTGACTTTGTATCGTCGGCACAGGCACATTAATGTCTGGTGTATTATTTGATGGTGTAATGTCACTCAATTCACCGGCTGTCATCAACAATTGACGTTCACAATGTTTTGCCAGCTCACTATCATGGGTAACCAACACCAAAGTGGTATGAGAATCACGATTAAGATCAAACAATAAGCGCTCTACTTTATCACTGTTGGCCGCGTCTAAATTACCGGTAGGCTCGTCGGCAAACAGTATTTTCGGTTTAGTGATAAAGGCTCTGGCAATGGCCACACGTTGCTGTTCACCACCGGATAACTGATTAGGATAATGATCGCCACGATGACCTAAGCCGACTTTTTCGAGAATATCTTGGCCTCTTTGCTTGGCATCAGCCAAACCCGCTATTTCTGCGGGTAAAATAATATTTTCTAGTGCAGTGAGGCTTTGCACCAACATAAAACTTTGAAAAATAAATCCTACTTTGGCGCCTCGAAGTTGCGCGCGCTGCTCTTCGTTCATGCTGTGTAGGCTCTGCCCGTCGAGATATATTTCGCCGCTGCTGACTTCATCAAGCCCCGCCAACAGACTCAATAGGGTTGATTTACCGGAGCCTGACGCACCCACTATGGCAATCGACTCACCCGCCTTGACTTCAAAACTAATTGGCTTGAGGATCGAAAGCTCACCTTGAGTCGTATTAACCGTTTTCGTGATCGCGGACGTTTTAATCATATTTGCAGGAGCCATAGTGTTTAATTTGATAAGTAATTCAATGCGCAAGCGCGCCAGAGTCATGTTGTTTCTTTTACCTATATTACTGGTTTCAGATCAACTTTGGGCAAAATCAACGAAATTGTTAATCTTAGGCGATAGCCTAAGTGCTGGATATGGTTTGACGCAAGCGCAAAGCTGGGTAAGTTTGTTACAAAATGCGTGGCGAAAAAGCGATACAAGTGTAATAAATGCCGCGATAAGCGGCGAAACTACGGATGGTGCTTTAGCACGTTTACCGCGCCTATTGAACCAACACTCCCCGACACATGTGTATGTTGAGCTCGGCGGGAATGACGGTTTACAAGGGCATTCAATCTCTAAAATGCGCTCCAATCTGAGTAAAATCATCGAATTGAGCCAGCAAGCAAATACGACTGTTATTTTACAAGAAATGCAGATCCCGACTAATTATGGCCGGCGTTATACCGAGCTTTTTACCCAAGCTTATCAAACATTAGCTGATGAATATGATGTGGTACTGATACCTTTTTTCTTGGCGGATATCGCACTAAACAATGATTTAATGCAGGCTGATGGCATACATCCAAACGCGAAAGCCCAACCCATGATTGCTCAGTCAATGCAGCAACATCTTAAAGCATTATTGCTAGAGTAGCACTGATGCCCTCACTAGGGCTGTATGTTGATACTGGTAAACTAAGGTTTGTCAGTTTAGACTTGAGTACTTATCGACTTAAAAGGCCATAGTGATGGAAGTGAATTCAACAGGCGCGAATCAAGTTCAAAGCAATCAGCCAACACCAAGGCAAGAAGTTGAACGCCGGGCTACGCCTGTGCAGGAAACACAGACTGCCCAAGCTATTCCGCAACCGACTTCTCAGGCTGCAGAGCCAGCACAAGCCTCGGATCCAAATCAACGTGTGGGCTCGATTGTAAACGTTCAGGTTTAAGCGCAAATCAAAAACGTGTGACAATAAGAAATCAGATTGATCGGCTTAATCTGGTTTCTTATTGTACTCACAGCAAACACGCTTAACTTTGCTGATGCAACACACGCACTATTTCACCAGAATCGCTTAGTCGACGCACTTGCATAAAGAGTGCTTGAGCTTCAGGGTATTGGCGACTTAAATAGCCCAACCACTGTTTAAGGCGATTTGGAAAATATTTGCCTTTATCACCAAACAGCTCATATCCAGAATAATCAATCAGCAATTGATTAACCTGCGACCACGGCATGACATTCTGTTCACCTCGCACTACCTGCGCTAAGTTTGGCATAGCCAGAATGCCACGCCCCAACATGATGTTCTGACAATTTGATTGCTGCTGGCAATTAACGGCATCATCAAACGACCAAATTTCACCGTTAGCAATGATAGGAATATCCACTTTCTGTTTGATATCCGCTATCCAAGACCAATAGGCAGGAGGCTTGTACCCTTCTACCTTAGTACGCGCATGAATAACCAATAAATCGGCGCCAGCAGCCTCTATCGCCGCTGCGTTTTCAAAGGCTAAGCTTTTATCATCAAACCCTAAACGCATCTTAGCGGTCACTTTATGCTCTTTAGGAACGGCTTGACGTACTGCACTCACAATGTCATATAAAGTTTGCGGCTCACGCAATAACACCGCCCCGCCTTTACTTTTATTGACCGTTTTAGCAGGACAACCAAAATTCAAATCAACGCCATGTGAGCCAAGTTCCACAGCCCGCATTGCATTTTCAGCCAAGGGCTGAGGATGCTGCCCTAACAACTGCACTCGCACAGGTGTCCCGTTCGGGGTAAATCCGTCGTTATGTAGTTCGGGGCACAAACGATAAAAAACTTTTTTCGGAAGCAAGCAATTCACTACTCGCACAAATTCGGTCACACAAAGGTCGAAACCGCCGACCTTGCTCAGCATGTCACGCATTAGGTGATCAACTACCCCTTCCATCGGCGCTAAAATTACTTGCAACTGGCGTACTCTGTAAAATAAAAATGACAATAAAAAGGCCGGCTAAAGTGGCCTTCAATGAATTCGAAATAAATTAAAATTGAAAAATTATCGAGTTAGACGTGACTGTTCAACACGCATACTGGCGGACTTTTCAGCCCTTGAACCGCACTTGAGCAAAATGCTTTTGCGTTGTATTGAGGTGGCTTGCCCCCATCCAACTATTTCATCTAGCATACGAAAACAACCAACGCACATGTCTTGATTGTTCAAACAACAATTTCGCACACAAGGAGACGCTATTTCTTTATTTTCCATATGCTTTCTCATCACGAAATTCTGTTGCAATTGTACCATAGGGCTGAACTGCATAAACATAGATAAGGAAGGCAATTTCATGTGCTTAGCTAACAGCCCATTTCTTGAAAATATGCGCTTATTCTCACTAAAGACATCAACCGAAAACTGAGCATACCTAGAATATAGAGTGGGTTAATGCTTGAGCAGCTAAAAAAGAGGCGTTCCTCTATTTACTATGCGGCTCCAATGAACGTAACGCTTGAATAGTATCAAGACTGCTAATATATCCCGCATTTTGCAAACAGCTATACGCTTCTTGCGGATCCATGAAGCGTTTAGGAACGATCCCTGACTGAGTAAAGTACGGCATTAGCGCATCGCCTTGCGAAAGCTCGTCGACTATCCAACACTCAAGCTTTTGATTACGTCTGTCTAAAGTAACATCGGACTTCAGCGGGGACGTACTCACGGATTTAGGGACTAGCCAACCACGCATGTCGACCAAAACCGCCCATGTGTTACCGCGCATGGACTGTATCGCCTCTCCTAAATCCGATAGATAGGCCATGTCGGTTTGCAGAGTCCATTCACCTGATGTGTGTACAATGATAAGGCGGGACTTTACATTAATTTGATACGAAGCAAGAGTAGATTTAAAGTTACTGGTCATGAATTTACAACATTAATTGCGTTTAACTTCGCCATCAAAAACGCGGTGTAACTAGGTGATTGCGGGCAGAACGCTCACCATACATATCAATTCCATGAACTAAAACAGGATCTAATATTAAACCTCATAAGCAGCAAGCTAATAATTAGACTATCTGTGGACAAACAATAAAATCCCTATTTTTAAGATGAAAAAAAAGCCATACATTGCTGTATGGCTTTTCTTATGTGGCGTCCCCAAGGGGATTCGAACCCCTGTTACCGCCGTGAAAGGGCGGTGTCCTAGGCCTCTAGACGATGGGGACAGAAATCGGCTTTCAAAAGTAAACTTTCGAAATATCCTGTAAGGTGAAATGAGCCAGCGAACTGAGCGACATTAATAGTCGGCTTGTTCAACTCAACCTTACAAAAATAAAGTTCTATCCAAACGAATCATTTACTGGCCTAGGTATGCCGTAAATGTCCTTGTTTATGCTACATAAACCCAATCCGTAGGTTTACTTAAAAATGGCGTCCCCAAGGGGATTATAAAATACGTCCTGTATTTTACCGCTTTGCGGCCGTGCTAAGCACGTTCAAATTCGTTCCCTACGAATTTGTCGAACTAAGGGGCTCTCACCCCTTGTGACGCATAAATGCTATCACTTCGTTCTTTTGTATGGCGTCCCCAAGGGGATTCGAACCCCTGTTACCGCCGTGAAAGGGCGGTGTCCTAGGCCTCTAGACGATGGGGACAGAAATCGGCTTTCAAAAGTAAACTTTCGAAATATCCTGTAAGGTGAAATGAGCCAGCGAACTGAGCGACATTAATAGTCGGCTTGTTCAACTCAACCTTACAAAAATAAAGTTCTATCCAAACGAATCATTTACTGGCCTAGGTATGCCGTAAATGTCCTTGTTTATGCTACATAAACCCAATCCGTAGGTTTACTTAAAAATGGCGTCCCCAAGGGGATTATAAAATACGTCCTGTATTTTACCGCTTTGCGGCCGTGCTAAGCACGTTCAAATTCGTTCCCTACGAATTTGTCGAACTAAGGGGCTCTCACCCCTTGTGACGCATAAATGCTATCACTTCGTTCTTTTGTATGGCGTCCCCAAGGGGATTCGAACCCCTGTTACCGCCGTGAAAGGGCGGTGTCCTAGGCCTCTAGACGATGGGGACAGAAATTGGCTTTCGAAAGTAAACTTTCGAAATTTTCCATAAGATGAAGTAAGTCAGCGAACTGATCGACCTCATCTTACAAATTTAATTTGCCTTTACATTTTTGTAAGTCAGTTGAGCGTCATTAATAACAGCTTATTCAACTCAACATTACAAAAACAAAAATCTGTCTATATCACTACATTTACTGGCCTAGGTATGCCGTAAATGCTCCTTGATATGGTGGAGCCAGGCGGGATCGAACCGCCGACCTCTTGCATGCCATGCAAGCGCTCTCCCAGCTGAGCTATGGCCCCATACTTAAATTAAAGCGTACTTGCTTTGACTAAGTGGGTGTCGTTCCGTGACAGCGGGCGCATTCTAGGCACCCCCCCCTTTTATGTCAACGACTTTTTTAAAATTAATCTAGGATTGTTGTCTGTTTGCTATATATATGAGCGCTTTGTCTATACGTTGAGCAATTTGCTCCGGTTTCAACAAGTTTAGGGTTACATCCAGTGACGGGGAATTTCCTGAGCCTGTTACAGCAACACGTAAAGGCATACCCACTTTGCCCATACCTATGCCTAAATTTTCAGCAGTTTGGTTAATAGCATCGTGAATAGTTTGTGTATTCCACGTATCTAACGCCAATAATGAAACTTTAACGGCTTCAAGAGGTTCTTGGGCTACAGGTCTAAGATGCTTCTTAGCCGCTTTTTCGTCAAAATCTTCGTATTCCTGATAAAAGTAGCGACTTATCTCGGCTAACTCTTTGAGCGTTTTCACTCTGTCCGCTTGCACATTGATGACATCTGCAAGCGAAGGGCCATTACTTACGTCTATACCTTGCTGGTCAAAATGCCATTGTGCATAAGGTAGAACTTCGCTCACAGGCAGCTCTTTAATGTAGTGTTGATTTAACCAAATTAATTTATCTGTGTTAAATGCAGATGCCGATTGCCCTATTGCATCCAAACTAAATAACTCAATCATTTCTTCCTTTGAGAAAATCTCTTGGTCACCGTGCGACCAGCCTAAGCGAACCAAGTAATTAAGTAACGCTTGAGGTAGGAAACCGTCATCGCGATATTGCATGACACTAACAGCACCATGGCGCTTCGATAATTTTTTGCCATCGTCACCAAGGATCATAGATACATGTGCGTATTCTGGTACTGGCGCATCAAGTGCTTTCAGGATGTTTATTTGACGAGGCGTATTATTGATGTGGTCTTCCCCGCGAACAACATGTGTTATCCCCATATCCCAGTCATCGACTACAACACAGAAATTATAAGTCGGTGTTCCATCGCTGCGCAGAATAATCAGGTCATCAAGCTCACTGTTGGCTATTTCTATGTTGCCGCGTATATGGTCCTTAACAGTGACCGAACCTTCAAGGGGGGTTTTAAAACGTATGGCATAAGGCTGGCCTTCAGGATGATCGGTACGATCACGCCAAGTACCTGGGTAACGAGGTTTTTCGCCGTTTGCTTTTTGTTTTTCTCGAATGCCATCAAGCTCGGCGCTGCTCATAAAACACTTATACGCTTTCCCCTCTTCTACCATTTCATTGATCAGAGCTTTGTAACGATCAAAGCGTTGGGTTTGATAATAAGGGCCATCGTCCCAGGTTAAACCCAACCATTCCATACCTTCTAGAATTGCATCAATAGCTTCTTGAGTAGAACGCTCAATATCGGTATCTTCAATGCGAAGCACAAATTTGCCACCTTGGCTTTTAGCGTATAACCAAGAGTAGAGCGCTGTGCGTGCGCCACCAACATGTAAAAAGCCAGTAGGGCTCGGAGCGAAACGGGTAACCACAGTCATGGTAAAAAATCCTATTGCAAAAAATTGCCGATATTTTACCAGTCAATTGACCCTAGAAGATAGGTTAAACGATGAATGCGATGTTAACTTCTGCATATACTCGAGCAGACAAACGTTTTTACTCTTACGAGTTTCCTTTAATGCAGACAGGTTCCTTTCTAGAAACCCTCAAGCAGCTTACGTTTACCTTGGGATTTCATTTCCATGACGAATTTAATAAATTTTTTCATTAATTTCCCCAATAGCTATAAAAATAACTAAAAAAAATGCACCAAATATCGGCTTTATCCAATCAAAATATTCGACTCAGACGGATTAAAATGCGTAACTTTTCTTTCGATTTAATATTTAACTGGCCATTTATGCTCAACTTTCAACCCGACTGTCTATTTTTCAAGCGCTTAAACAATTATTTATAATTTACAGTTGACACCGTGGAGAGCATACCTATAATAGCGCTCCACTTACCGAGGCAACTTAGTAAGCATTTAAAAAACGGTCGCTTAGCTCAGTTAGAAAAGAGAAAAGCATCGCCACCCTCTACAAGAAATGGTCGAGGGTCACTGCTTAAAATCAGTGTGGGTACAACATTTCATATACGGTCGCTTAGCTCAGTTGGGAGAGCATCGCCCTTACAAGGCGAGGGTCACTGGTTCAAGCCCAGTAGCGACCACCACTTTCGATAAGAAATGGTCGAGGGACACTGCTTAAAATCAGTGAGAGTACAACATTTCATATATGGTCGCTTAGCTCAGTTGGGAGAGCATCGCCCTTACAAGGCGAGGGTCACTGGTTCAAGCCCAGTAGCGACCACCACTTCTTTGTTATATCCCTCAATCTAGTTTTATTTACTTCATCCGTTTAATGATAAATTAACTGCTATTTTCCCATGTCAGCGATAAACATCGCCGTTCTTAACACATGCACAGGCGACACCGTTTTAGCCCAGTAGCGACCACCACTTCTTTGTTATATCCATCAACCTAATTGTAATTATTTTATCCGTTTGCTTTTAAATTAACTGATATTTATATGTTTATTCCTAGGATAAATACCGCTGTTTTTTATCAAATTACGCGGCGACTTAACTTGACCCGCTAGCGGATAGTCGTTATTCGCCTTAATTTCTAATAACGTTTATTAGTGTCGACTTACCGCTCGCTCCATGCATTTTTTTTACCCTTATCTAAGCAAAATAATGCCAAGTTGATAATTTGCCCTTATAATTTCGTATGAAAGTACGATAACCTTTAGTAATCAACCTTTTGAATCGTTTACATGAATCCACTGATTGCTAAAGAAACCAAAGTACTGATCGTTGACGATCAGGTTCTTGCCAAGGGATACATGAAGTATTCACTGGAAGAGCTTGGTTTTAGTGATATTACCTACGTGGATAAAGTACATCTCGCCCTAAATAAAATTCGCCATCAGCGATATGATCTCATCGTTTGTTCCTACAACCTGAAGCATGAGCAAGATGGTTATTACTTTTATGACGAAATTAATCGCAATGGGGAATTACCGCTTAGTACTGCTTTTGTTTTTATCAGTGCCGACACAACGGCTGATTTAGTACAGAGTATTGTTGAGCTACAGCCCGATGACTTTCTCGCCAAGCCTTTTACTGTAAAGGAACTAGACCGCCGACTTTCCCGAATACTGGGACGCAAACGCGCGCTGCAAAGTGTTTATTGGTGCATTGAGAAAAAACACTTCCCAAAAGCCTTGTCAGAAGTGGAACTATTTTTAAGCAAGCCCAAGAACTCTGAATTTTTTCCATTAGCGTTAAAAATAAAAGGTGAAATATTACAGTCTTGTGGGCATTACCCCCAGGCGAAAGTGTTTTACCAAGCCATTTTGAATGTGCAAAAATTTACTTGGGCGCAATTAGGTTTAGTTAAAACTTTTCTTCATTTAAACGAGGATGAAGCGGCGGAAAAGCTGGTGCTACGCTTGGCGTTTAAACCTGAATCTCAACTAGCTGCATATGACTTACTCATGTCTTTACAAATCAAACATGGTGACTTTGACACGGCTTTAGAATGCGTACTGATGGCATCCGAGATATCGCCTCGAAACATACGGCGTCATAAAACAGTATTGGACTTGTCTCGCATAACTCATGACTATCATACGCAGTTTGAAGCGGCTAAGAAGATTGTGAAATTTGCAAAAAACTCTATTCATGATATGCCAGAACATTACTTGAATGTGGCACGTGCAGGAATTGACTACGCCATGACATCAGACGATGAGCAAACTCAAACCTTGGTAAAACAAGCAAACGAGTATATTCGCCAGTTTCGCCAAGCCTTTCCTAAAGCCGAGATGCAAGACCAAATTAACGTGATCAACGCTCGACTGATGTATTTAGCAGATGAGAAAGACAACGCCAAATCGTTACTTGAGCAGTTAGACAATGAACACTGGGAAAATGAAACGATTGAAGCCTTATTAGATAAAGCGAAAGCCTTTCATGAAATCGGTCTGCATTCACGCAGCCAAGAGATGTTATTAGAAATTGTTCGACGCTGCGCTGAAAGCAATCAAAGCAGTGAGATTTTTTTACGTTATGCCGAGCAGGAACAAGTCGAAAAAAGTCGTATAAAACAAAGTTCCAAAGAGCTCAACAACTCAGCAGTACAGAGATTTCAACAAGGTGATATAGATAATGCGCTGCACACCTTTAGCGATGCATTTACTTTAATGCCCAAAAATCCATCGATAGCGCTGAACCTGTTGCAAGTTATCACCATTAAACGCCTGCATGGGGACGATACGTATCAAAAAACAATTCGGCGCTGCGTGCGAACTGTTGAAACCGGCCCTTTAAATGATGAGCAAGAAAGTCGCTATACAAAAATACGTGAGCTTTTGGATGACATAGTTTAATACACTGGGCAACACACGTTTAATTTAACACTCGGTAAATTCGAATAAAAGTCACCCATTGTCACGTCACCTTTTGCTGTACGTTAAACTCTGGATGTTGATATATTTTTTGACTGATAATGTTCGTTAAGATGTTCACACATTTTGCTATATCTTGATAGCGTGTATAAAGCGGAGTAAAACCGAAACGCAAGGTATCGGGAGCCCGAAAATCGGCGATCACGCCGTGTTTAATCAACGCCTGACAAATTCCGTGGGCATACTTATGGCGAAAAGCTAGTTGGCTACCTCTTAATTCAGCCGGTATTGGTGAAGCTAAACTCAACTCGTTCAATTGCGGTTCTTTCTGCACAAGGGCGATAAATAGCTCACTTAATGCGACGGATTTTTCGCGTAACTGATGCATGTTTACATCAGCAAAAACATCTAGTGCAGCTTCCAAAATACTCATGGAAATCACGTTAGGTGTCCCGCATAAGTACTGATTAATATCCTCAGCCGGTTGATAATGACCAGCAAAAGCAAATGGACGCTTGTGCCCCATCCATCCCTTGAGCGGCTGAGATACGTTTTTCTGGTGACGTTTTGCCACATATAGAAATGCCGGCGCACCAGGCCCGCCATTGAGGTACTTATAACCACAGCCTACGGCAAAATCTACCTGACATTCATCTAACGCGATAGGTAACGCCCCTGCGCTGTGCGCCAAATCCCAAACAACTAGAATACCTTTTTGATGTGCAAGGTTTGTTAGACGTTCCATATTTAATAACCGACCGGAACGAAAATCTACTTGGGTTAGCATCAGTACTGCAACATCCGTTGTTAACGCACTTTCAAGGATATCTTCATCCACCCATTTCACCTTGCATGCATCTTGGCCTAGCACAGATGCCAAACCTTCGACCATATACAAATCTGTGGGGAAGTTACCCGATAGAGATAGCACCACAGAGCGTGTTTTTTGCAATGCCATCGCACTGCTTAGCACTTTAAATAAATTGATCGAGGTAGAATCACAGCAAATCACTTGACCAGATGCTGCGCCAATTAAACGGGCAATTTTCTCTCCTACAGCCAAGGGTAAGTCAATCCATTTGTGCTTATTCCAACTGGTAATGAGATCGTTAGCCCACTGCTGCTCTAAAACATGTTTAGCGTGCTCAGTGGCAACACTTGGCATCGCGCCCAACGAGTTTCCATCAAGATAAATAACATCCTTAGGAAGCGAAAACTCGAGGCGCTTCGCCCCCAAGGGATCGCTTTTATCCCATTGCTCGATTTGTGCTTGGCTTACAACGTTCATGGGGTAGATACTCGCTCGTGTAATGTGGCTAAAAAGGTTTGATACGCTGTTGTTCCCGGATGGATCCAATCAAAGTGCCCTGCTCCACTTACCACCTTATATTTCAAACCACTCGCGATTGCTTGATTCCTATCAACTATGCTGTCGACGTCTCCTTGCAACAACAAGGTATTTGCAGGTAAAGAAGAAGTCAGTGGCGACCCGAGTTCATATGCATCAGGCATTTGCTCGGCGTTGCCGCCAAAAAAGTCTACAGCGGCCGTTTGGCAACTATTCGTTCCCTTAGAGTATGCCACCACATCAACAATGGCAGCCAAACCGATAACACCTTTTAGCCTAGCATCGCCTTTAAATAATCCTCTCTCAGGTGCGCTTGCTAGCAAAGCTAAATGCCCACCAGCGGAATGCCCAGTAAGAACAATGTTCGATAGATCGATAGGATAATCTTTAAAGGATTGAGCAAAACTTACGCCTTTCAAAATGTCATTAAAACTACCAGGCCAGCCGCCTCCCGCATCACCTGTGCGGCGATATTCAAGTGACCAAACAGCGAATCCTTGTTGTGCGAGTGATTGACTAAATGCAACGCTATGTTCAATTCCATACGCATTTAGCCAGCATCCTCCATGAATAAAAATGACCAGAGGTGCATATGTCTGATGCCCCTGAGTTTCGTTTTGTTCGGGTAAGTACAAACGGCCGTATTGCAATGCCTCACTCCCATAGGCTAGCTTGAGACTGTCATCGGGCTCGCTATTGAGCGCCATAACTTGCTCGAAACTGACATCATGAAGCATAGTGGGGCTCGTTTGTCCCTGCTCTACAACCTCGTCGTGGGCGACGTTATTAGGCTTATGTGGCCCATCAGCACAGGCGTTCAGCAAACTGAGTAAAAATAGCAGAACAAGGTTGAGTGTAAGTTTCATTCTCTCTCCATAGTACAAGTACGCCAAACAATCGAATGGTCAATATAGCGCGTTAATCAGATACGAAATTAGAATTGAAGTCAAATTATCACGTTATGATACAAAGGTTTACGATAAATATATCAAGTGGTGCAAGAAGATGGCGCGAATGCGCCATCGATACCAAATCTCTGAGTTTTAGCTCAGCATTTCAAATGCAATTGCGGTGGCTTCCCCGCCACCAATGCAAATGGCGGCCACACCTTTTTTCAATTTACGCTGCTTCAACGCATGTAAAAGTGTCACGATTATACGCGCGCCTGATGCCCCGATCGGGTGACCCAGTGCACATGCTCCGCCTTTTACATTCACTTTTGCAGGGTCAAGACCAAGCTTACTTACACCCAGCATAGTTACCATGGCAAAAGCTTCATTTATTTCGTACAAATCAACGTCATCTTTTACCCAACCGATTTGCGCAAACAATTTCTCCATGGCACCCACTGGCGCCACAGTGAAGTTTTCTGGCTCGATGGCATTCGAGCTATGACCGACAATGCGCGCCAAAGGTGTATAACCTTGTGCTTTTGCCTGTGATTCACTCATGACCAATAACGCCGCCGCGCCATCAGATATTGAACTGGAGTTCGCTGCCGTCACAGTACCGTCTTTGGTAAATGCCGGGCGTAACGAAGGGATTTTTTCGGGACGAGCATTACCTGGGCCTTCGTCGTTTTCAACAACAACATCACCTTTACGAGATGTAATCGTCACGGGTGCGATCTCATCTTTGAACAAACCATTGGCAATAGCATCACTGGCTTTAGTTAATGAACTTAATGCAAATTCATCCATTTGCTCACGGGTAATGTTCTCTTCATCAGCTTTAGATTGAGCAAAGCACCCCATCGCTTTCCCGTCATAAGCATTTTCCAGACCGTCTAACATCATATGGTCGAGCATCTGACCATGACCCATGCGGTAGCCTTGGCGTGCTTTGGGTAAAATATAAGGCGCGTTAGACATACTTTCCATACCACCAGCAATAACCGTACTTGCACTGCCAGCTTTAATTAAATCATGGGCAAGCATCACGGCTTTCATACCAGAGCCACACACTTTATTAAGGGTGATAGCGCCAGTTGATATGGGTAAACCTGCCTTTAAACTTGCTTGGCGAGCCGGAGCCTGACCGAGTCCTGCTGGTAACACACAGCCCATGATCACTTCGTCGATAGTTGGTCTGGTTCCGCCCACATCGTCAAGCACAGCACCGATGGCATTTGCCCCGAGAGCGCAAGCGTCAAGTGCTGACAATCCCCCCATAAATACCCCCATAGGGGTACGCTTAGCACTTACAATTACCACTGAATCATTACTCATTTTGCTTTTCTCCTAACTATGATTTGTACATTTCAACCAGGTTTATTTACCTATGACACCCAAATATTTGTAGTTTTCACATTCTAGATCTCACTCAAAGCCAATAGATTAAAGGCTTCAACTCAAAACTAAACTTTTTTCGCATTTCAATGTTGACGAATTGTAACTCATACTTTACCTTTACGTTAACTTACTCTTTACGTTAACGTAAAGTCTAGTTTAATAAATAATTACTAGATCACGCATCATTTTGTCATAAGGCAGTCCCATGACCGAAAAACTTTACACCATAGGCGAGTTAGCCAAAGAGCTAGACATCACCTCTCGTTCCATTCGATTTTACGAAGAATCTGGGCTACTTAATCCTATGCGTAACGGTCAAAACCGAGTTTACAAGAAAAAGGACAAAGTGCGCTTAAAACTCATATTACGTGGTAAACGTTTAGGCTTTTCATTAGCTGAAACTAAAACCTTATTTGACTTATATGACAGCAATCAAAATTCGGCTGCCCAGCTTGAAGCCATGCTCTATATGACCGAACAAAAGCGGGCTGTGATGGATCAACAATTAGACGATATTAAAGCCTTGATGATGGAGCTAAACGAAGTAGAAGCCCGTTGTAAAGACGAACTCACCACACTTAAGCGAGGAACAATCGCATGAATGCAGCATACCCTACCCTAAACTTTGGCCTTGGCGAAGACATCGATATGTTACGCGATCATGTTTATAACTTTGCACAAGGTGAGATTGCTCCTCTGGCAGAAAAATCTGATCAAGAAAATAGCTTTCCAAACCAATTATGGCCAAAACTTGGTGAAATGGGACTCTTAGGAGTCACTGTTGCTGAGCAGTATGGCGGTTCAAATATGGGGTACTTAGCCCATGTTGTCGCCATGGAAGAAGTCAGTCGTGCTTCTGCCGGTATCGGTTTGAGTTACGGAGCTCATTCAAACTTATGCGTAAATCAAATCCATAAAAATGGCTCTGACGCCCAGAAAGAAAAATACTTACCTAAGTTAGTCAGTGGCGAGCACATTGGAGCCTTAGCTATGAGTGAGCCCAATGCTGGCTCTGACGTGGTTAGCATGAAGCTGCGGGCTGACAAAAAAGGCGATCACTATATCCTCAATGGCAACAAGATGTGGATCACTAACGGCCCTGATGCCGATACCTTTGTGATCTACGCTAAAACCGATTTAAGCGCCGGCTCAAAAGGCATGAGTGCATTTATAGTTGAGCGTGGAACGGAAGGATTCAGTCAAGCCCAGAAGCTTGACAAACTGGGTATGCGTTCATCAAATACCTGTGAACTGGTCTTCGTTGATTGCCCAGTACCCGCAGAAAATTTGATCCGTAATGAAGGTGATGGTGTCCGCGTGTTAATGAGCGGCTTGGATTATGAACGCCTAGTTTTATCTGGCGGCCCGCTTGGGATCATGCAAGCTTGTATGGACCTAGTCGTACCTTATATCCATGACCGTAAGCAGTTTGGCCAATCCATTGGTGAGTTTCAATTGGTTCAAGGTAAAGTCGCAGATATGTACACGCAAATGAATGCCGCTCGGGCTTATGTATACACGGTTGCCCGTGCTTGCGATCGTGGCGAAACGACCCGTAAAGATGCAGCAGCTGTCATTCTATACTCCGCTGAGTTAGCAACCAAGATGGCACTTGATGCAATTCAACTCCTTGGTGGAAATGGCTATATCAACGAATTTCCTGCTGGTCGCTTGTTACGTGATGCCAAGCTTTATGAAATTGGCGCCGGTACATCAGAAATTCGCCGCATGCTTATTGGCCGCGAGCTCTTTAAAGAGTCATCTTAACCTGCCAATAGACAGTTTACATACAGCGCTAATTAACGTCATTTTGCAACACGCGCCATCGAAAACCCTCGATGGCCTTAAAATTGGAGCAATACCGTGCCCCGCATAATCAGTAAGATAAATCCTAAAGCTCAAGAGTTTGCAGACAACGCTGCCCATATGCAGACGCAAATAAATGATTTAAATGAAAAAATTTCTTTAATCAAGCAAGGGGGCGGTGAAAAAGCGAATAAACGTCACACCGACCGTGGCAAACTATTACCCAGAGAGCGCATTAACGCATTACTGGACGCGGGTTCACCTTTTTTAGAGATATCACAACTTGCAGCCTGGGAAGTGTACGACGATTACGTCCCCAGCGCAGGTGTGATAGCCGGTATCGGTAGGGTCTCAGGTGTGGAATGCATGATAGTAGCAAACGATGCCACCGTTAAAGGCGGCACCTACTATCCTCTGACAGTAAAAAAACACTTACGCGCTCAGACCATCGCCCAGCAAAACAACCTGCCTTGTATTTATTTGGTGGACTCAGGCGGTGCTAATTTGCCCCGTCAAGACGAAGTATTCCCTGACCGGGAGCATTTTGGTCGTATCTTTTTCAATCAAGCCACCATGTCAGCGCAAAACATACCACAAATCGCCGTGGTGATGGGAAGCTGCACCGCAGGCGGTGCATATGTACCGGCCATGGCTGACGAATCAATTATCGTTAAAAATCAAGGAACTATATTCCTTGGAGGCCCGCCTCTTGTTAAAGCTGCTACGGGAGAAGTGGTCAGTGCCGAAGAGTTAGGCGGTGGTGACGTTCACTGCCGCACTTCTGGCGTGGTTGATCATTTAGCCAATAATGACCAACACGCCTTACATATCGCTCGAGACGCGGTGGCACGATTAAATCGCACCAAGCCATTGGCACTAGATGTAAAACCCAGCGTAGAACCGTCATACCCTAAAGAAGATATATATGGGATCATTCCTAAAGACACCCGTCAGCCCTACGACGTGCGCGAAGTTATTGCACGGGTAGTAGATGGTTCTGAATTCGATGAATTTAAAGCATTATATGGCAGTACTCTGATTTGTGGATTTGCTCGTATCTTCGGCTATCCAGTCGGTATTGTTGCGAACAATGGAATTCTATTCAGTGAATCAGCACAAAAAGGCGCCCACTTCATCGAGCTGTGTGCACAGCGCAAAATCCCCCTCGTTTTCTTACAAAATATCACCGGGTTTATGGTTGGTAAACAATATGAAGCAGGCGGGATAGCTAAACACGGCGCAAAAATGGTGACCGCAGTAGCCTGCGCTAATGTACCTAAGTTTACAGTTTTAATTGGTGGTAGTTTCGGTGCGGGCAACTATGGCATGTGTGGACGCGCCTACGACCCACGCTTTATGTTTATGTGGCCAAACGCTCGCATATCCGTAATGGGTGGTGAACAAGCTGCAGGAGTATTATCTCAAGTAAAGCGTGAGCAACGCCAGCGAGCAGGCGAGACCTGGAGCGACGAAGAAGAAAAGTCCTTTAAACAACCGATCATTGATACCTACGAACACCAAGGCCACCCTTACTACGCATCAGCGCGCCTTTGGGATGACGGGGTCATTGATCCTGCGGATACGCGCATGGTTTTAGGACTTTCTATTTCAGCCAGCTTGAATAAACCAATTGAGGACACCCAGTTTGGGGTGTTCAGAATGTAAGGAGGCACTAAATATGGATAACCCTATAGACCCAAATACCACACCGACAGCACAGCATATCACCTGTGAAATTGACGAACGTGGTGTCGCTACCGTTACCCTTAATCGCCCTGAAGTGCACAATGCCTTCGACGATATTTTAATTGCTGATTTAACCCGAGTATTCACCCAACTTGGCAATAACCAAACAGTACGCGCTGTCATACTTGCTGCAACCGGAAAAAGCTTTTGTGCTGGCGCTGATCTAAATTGGATGAAGCGCATGGCAAGCTATTCTTATGAACAAAACCTCAATGATGCTAATAATTTAGCCAAGATGCTATACACATTAAATACGCTTCCCAAACCAACGATTGCCAGAGTGCAAGGTGCAGCTTTTGGCGGAGCAGTAGGATTAGTCGCCTGCTGTGATATGGCTGTGGGTAGTAAACTAAGTAAATTCTGTTTAAGCGAAGTGAAATTGGGCTTGATACCCGCGACCATCAGTCCTTATGTCATACAGGCCATTGGTGAGCGAAACGCCAGGCGTTACTTCACCACCGCAGAAGTGTTTTCTTCACGCCGTGCTAGGCGCATAGGTTTACTCAGTGAGGCGGTGACTGAAGAAGAACTCGATGTCACCATCGAAGGTCTGTTGGAACATATCCTTAAAAACGGGCCCTGCGCAGTATCTGCAGCAAAAAAACTGGTGTTTGATGTGGCAAACCGTATTCCAGATGAAGCGCTAAGACATACAACGAGCGAGCTTATCGCTAACACACGGGTATCTGCTGAAGGCCAAGAGGGTCTGAGTGCCTTTTTACAAAAACGTCGACCTAATTGGTATCTCTCATGATTAAAAAACTACTCATTGCCAACCGTGGCGAAATTTGTTGTCGCATTATCAACACAGCAAAACGCATGGGCATAAAGACAGTTGCCTTATACTCAGACGCCGATCGTCATGCACTGCATGTCAAAATGGCAGATGAAGCAATTCATATCGGCCCTTCACCATCAAATCAGAGTTACCTGAAAATTGATAAGGTACTGGCGGCGGCGAAAGCAACGGGTGCGGATGCAATCCACCCCGGTTATGGATTTTTATCAGAGAACGCTGCCTTCGCTCAAGCATGTGCAGATAACGAGATTATTTTTGTCGGCCCACCTATTAAGGCTATCGAGGCGATGGGCTCGAAATCTGCAGCTAAGTATATTATGCAACAAGCAAATGTACCTTTAGTGCCCGGTTATCACGGCGAAGACCAATCCCCCGCGCTCATCAAACAGCACGCTGACGACATGGGCTATCCAGTACTGCTTAAAGCGGCTGCTGGCGGCGGCGGCAAGGGTATGCGTCAAGTATGGAGTGCTGAAGAATTTGATGATGCATTAGCGGCAGCCAAACGTGAGGCTATGTCGAGCTTTAATGACGATATCATGCTAGTTGAAAAATACCTGACCCAACCACGTCACGTTGAAGTTCAAGTGTTTTGCGATCATCACGGTAACGGCGTGCATCTATTTGAGCGCGACTGCTCAGTGCAACGGCGTCACCAAAAGGTGGTCGAAGAGGCTCCGGCTTTCAAAATGAGCCCTGCACTTCGCTCGGCCATGGGCGATGCGGCCCTCAAAGCAGCAAAAGCAATCAACTATGTGGGAGCCGGTACCGTTGAATTCTTACTTGATACAGATGGTGCATTCTATTTCATGGAAATGAATACCCGCTTACAAGTAGAGCACCCCGTCAGCGAAATGATCTCAGGGCAAGATTTAGTGGAGTGGCAATTACGCGTTGCCGCCAATGAAACCTTACCCAAAAGCCAAGATGAATTACACATTAACGGTCACGCGTTTGAAGCACGTATCTACGCTGAAGACCCAGACAATGAATTTTTGCCCGCGACAGGCACGCTACATTTATTGGAAACACCCCAAGAGTCTAAGCATGTGCGAATCGACAGTGGTGTTGTGCAAGGCGATGAAGTTTCCGTCTATTACGACCCTATGATTGCTAAGTTGATCGTGTGGGATACCGATAGGGAGCGGGCGTTAGCTCGTCTTAGTCAATCTTTAGGGGAATACCGTATTGACGGCGTTACAACCAATATTCCGTTTTTACGCCGTTTAATTGATACGCAAGCATTTAAAGATGAAGAGATCGACACCAGCTTTATCGAGAAACACCACGAACTTATTTTCCAACAAAGCAACCCAAATAATACCAATCAGTTATTAAATCTTGCCATGTATTTATCATTGGCAGAAAAGCCACTGACCTCAGTAAATAACCAAGACAGCCAATCCCCTTGGGATCTTATTAGTGATTGGCGCGCTAATGACACCTACCTTAACCGCTACTTTATTCAGCTCAACAATCAAGAGCATGAAATCGCAGTACAAAGACTCAAGGTTGATAATCGAGCATCCACACCCAGTGGTACTTTCGTTATCGCCCTAGCGGGTGAGTCTTATCAGTGTGAAGGGCAATTGTCAGGTAATCGTCTACTTGCTACGGTCAATGGGCACAGCGAAAGCGTCACCATCAACCAAATACAGCACGACTATGCGTTATTTCACAGCCAAGGTATGACTAAATTTATCCATATACAAAAGGATCTTGGGGTAACTGACGATAACGAGCAACATGGAGCGTTTGTTGCGCCTATGAATGGCACAGTGGTAGCGCTTTTAGTGGAACCACAACAAGCGGTTAAAAAAGGACAAACGTTGATGATCATGGAAGCCATGAAAATGGAACATGCCATTAAAGCGACACAAAACGGTTTGGTCGAAGAGTTCTATTACCAAGCTGGTGAGCTGGTAGACGGTGGTGCAGCTTTACTAGACTTCGTCCCTAGCGAGGACCAATCCCTATGAACAGTAGTCTACCAAGCCACGTTAAGATAGTCGAAGTGGGTCCAAGAGACGGCTTACAAAACGAAAAACAAAGTATCGACTTAGCAACCAAGGTTTGTTTGGTTGAGGAGTTAGCCCAAGCCGGATTAACCGTGATTGAAACCGGTAGTTTCGTATCTCCGAAATGGGTGCCACAAATGGTAGACTCGGCCCAAGTATTTGCGGCTATCAAGCGCAAAGCGGGGGTCAGTTACAGCGCATTGACGCCAAATATTAAGGGGTTTGAAGCTGCCATGTTGGCCAGTGCCGACGAGGTGGCTATTTTTGGCTCAGCCTCTGAAGCCTTTTCACAGAAAAATATTAATTGTTCGATAACGGAAAGTTTAGCTCGTTTCGAACCCGTTATCGCGGCGGCGAAAGCACATGACATCAAAGTTCGAGGTTACGTTTCCTGTGTCCTAGGTTGCCCGTATGAGGGTGATGTAGATCCTCAAAACGTGGCGCGAGTGGCCAAGACGTTATTCGACATGGGATGTTATGAAATTTCCTTAGGCGATACCATAGGCGTAGGTACTCCTATTGCGACGCAAACCATGCTGCAAGCCGTATTAGCCGTTGTGCCTAAATCAGCGGTTGCGGTGCACTTTCACGATACCTACGGCCAAGCTCTAGCAAATATTCTGGTGGCGTTACAGCATGGTATTGGCATAGTGGATAGTGCAGTGGCTGGTTTAGGTGGATGTCCATACGCCAAAGGCGCATCAGGTAACGTGGCAACCGAAGACGTAGTGTATATGCTCAACGGAATGGGCATTGCAAGTGGAGTTGATTTGACCTTGTTGGCTCGAGCAGGACGTCATGTATGTGAAAAACTCGGTATTACGTCAGCCTCTAAAGTTGCCGGTGTCTTAGCGAAAAGCCTCTAAGATAACGTCTGTTTGTGTTCACTTATGGGCTAATGCAATAACGAGTCATTTAATGTGATGCTTGAATGATTTGCTGCACAAGCCACCACTTGGCCTGAGCTTTATCAGGGAAAAAACGATAATTTTCCCCTGCTTCGTCGAGTAGCTGCCCTATATGGCGTTTCGAAAACTCAGGGGTATTTGATTGGTCGACAACCATAGCGGTGGCCACTCGGCCTAGGGCTTTTTGTGCCCTTACCGCTTTAGATAAAAAAGCCGCCGCATCTGGCACATATATAGGATCGCCATGTAGAACAACCAATGCCCCCCAAGGTTTACCACTGAGTAACGCTAATAATGGCGCCATGTGCGTTTCTGACTCAACAACGGATTCCAAATTCCACGGTCCGCTGCCTTCGACTAGTAAAATATTATCATCTATATCAAGCTCTACACTACCATGCGTTGGAAATCGACTCATATACATCCTCAAATCAATGACTTATCGCACCTGCTCACAACCAACATGTTACCCGTATTGCCAAAAGGAGGGAGTTGGCCCTCGCGTTTCATCTCGTTGCTTTGTCAACCAATTGTGATGAAAAGACCAAAGAATGGTCAAGCTTTTACATCCGCTGAAACTCAGCTTCGGATATAACCTTGAGGTTCTCTAAGCCCATTTGTAGGTCTTCCCCGATCATGCGATCCATGAAAAAGGCAACATAATGCAAAAAAGGATTGCCCCCAACATCACCGTAGTCATGCCAAATTACCACCGTTTCCCCCTCTTTGTCTCGCAAGGTAATTTCCCCTGTGGATCCCATCCCCATATCAGGGAAAGTTAAGGTATAAATAAAACGCTGATCTTTTTCAATCGCGACGACTTCCATTTCACCGTCGCCTTGCGTTTCACTTTGCCAACTTGACTTCATACCCACAGCCGACTCAGGCCCCGCATAAGAGACCTGCATGTTAGGGTCGCGTTTAAACCACACGCCCCAATTTTGCCATTGACGCAAGTCTTTCACATGATTAAAAATAATATCGGCAGGTGCGTCGATTCGAATAGTACGTACTACCTTAAACTCCGAAGGCAAAATCCAGCCTACCAAAATAAAAAACAACAATACTGCAACAACCCCTAACCCTATCTTTTTAAACATCATCCAGCTCCTAGATCAACAATACGAAGTTTTATAACATTTATTTAACATTTTACATAATTTACCGTCAAAAACTGCTGCCGAATTGAACAAAAAAATTTATATTAATCAGAAATATGCCATAGATTAACAGTACAAAGCGAGAAGAAAAACAACCTATTTACTGAAATCCCTAAAAACACCCAATCGCTTTCAAATTGGTGAAGTCTGGCGATAAAACAGCCCATATTAACGGCAAATTTATCCCATAATTGAAAATCAATTTTTTAACTGATAACAATTAAGTTATAAATATGTAAAAAACGCATGTTAAATCAGGTCGAAGCAAATTGAATTTACAGCGAGCCCGTGACACACTGGCCTTCACAGTTATCTGAAACCGCTCAGATGAGGTTGCAAATAACTGTGTTTCCTGCGCAATGAGAACGTCAAAAAAATCGAATAAGAATGGAGTCAATTGTTATGCCCAATCCAAGTCCACGTTATATTAGCAACCTGACCCGCGAGACCTACGCCTTAATTTTAGCTGGCGGTAGAGGGTCACGTCTTCACGAATTGACCGACTGGCGGGCTAAGCCTGCTTTGTATTTTGGGGGGAAATTTCGAATTATCGACTTTCCACTATCGAACTGTGTAAATTCAGGGATTAAACGTATTGGCGTCGTGACCCAGTATAAATCCCATTCGTTAATTCGCCACCTTGTTAGAGGCTGGGGGCACTTTAGGAAAGAGTTAGGAGAGTCTGTAGAAATTTTACCCGCATCTCAGCGTTCTTCCGATAATTGGTACGAGGGTACGGCGGATGCTGTGTTCCAAAATATCGATATTATTCGTGATGAAATACCTAAGTACGTTATGATTTTATCTGGTGACCATATTTACAGCATGGATTATGCGAATATTCTTGCACACCACGTAGAGTCAGGCGCTAAGATGACTGTCAGCTGTATGCCCGTCCCTATTGAGGAAGCAGCCGGCCAGTTTGGTGTGATGTCAGTAGACGAAAACTACCGAATTTTGGGCTTCGAAGAAAAGCCTGAGCACCCCACTCCACTGCCGAATGATCCAACTAAATGCCTTGCCTCTATGGGTAATTATATTTTTGATACCGACTTCTTATTCGAGCATCTGAAACGTGATTCGGAAAATGAAGGGTCCGAACGAGACTTCGGTAAAGACATTATTCCCTCGATTATAAAGGACCACCCCGTATACGCTTACCCTTTCGCAAACGAAGACGGTGAAGTTTCTTACTGGCGTGATGTGGGTACATTAGATTCATTTTGGTTAGCGAATATGGAGTTAGTCTCGCCCTCTCCGCCACTTAATTTATATGATAAAAAATGGCCTATATGGACGTATCAAGAACAGTTACCGCCAGCAAAATTTGTGTGGGAAGAATATAATCGCTGTGGCGCTGCGATCGACTCTGTCGTTAGCGGAGGCTGTATCATTTCAGGCGCCACGGTACGCAAGAGTTTGTGCTTCTCAAACGTACATGTACATTCATTCAGTGAAGTAGAAGAGTCCGTGTTATTGCCTGATGTGGAAGTTATGCGAAATTGCCGGATAAAGAAAGCAATCATCGACCGTGGTTGTATTATTCCTGAAGGTACGATTATTGGGCATGATCACGCAGCAGATAAAGCGCGAGGCTTTAGAGTCACCGACAAAGGAGTGGTGTTAGTCACCCGTAAAATGCTCGGTTTAAAAGTCGGCATTTAACCTTTTAGAAAATCAAAAAAACCAGACGCTGTCTGGTTTTTTTATGGGTCGATTTCATAACTGCGTTTTATTATTTCCTGCGCCACCCCTCAATCGTTTGATTGATAAGCGCAGCGGTTTCAATGGGGGACTCTAGAGGAAACATATGTCCGCCTCCTGCAAATACTTTATGCTCTAAGCGATTAGCACGAATAAAAGGCCGTATACGACGCTCAGTGCAGACCATAGTATGTTCCCCAGTCACCAATAATGCCGGACACGTTAACTTACCGTAATAACGCGGAATGTCATGGGGAACGTTACGAAAAATATTAGCTTCCACCTCCGGTTTAAAATTCAAATGTATCTTGTCATCCACTATCTCGGTGACGCTACTGACGTAGTCTGCTATACACTCTTTATCCATGGTTTTGAATAAGGCTCGGGCTTGAAAGTAGGCGACTAAATCTTGATCTTTGTCCCAACGCCGACAGCGATTTACTGTTTTGCCCGCCGGGGTTAATTTATCGATCAGTGATGTGCCTTTAGCCCCCCCAAAAAATAGTCGGGTCAGACCGGTCACCATAGGTGGGTCAAGCATGATCAAACCACTGAACAAATCTGGTCGAGTACAGACTGCCATATAAGAGACAACACCACCAAACGAATGTCCTACAGCATAAACTGGCTTACGCTGGGTAGATTCAATATGTTCGATTAACTCCTGGGTTTGGTTACGCCAATTTTTTGAAATTGGGAATCGGTTGGAGTGACCAAATTTTTCTAACGCAAAGAGATCATATTCATCATTTAACTCGCCAAATAACTTACGGTAACTCCCCGCAGGAAAACCATTTGCATGGGCGAAATGCACATGTACGCTGTTATTTTCTTCCAACCTAATGTTCTCCATTTGTACGATTAATTATCCATTACGCTGTTCGGCTGCAGCCCAGTCAGCTGGGATCCTGCGTGCAGTCCAGATAAAGACGATGATTGCCAATACATAGGGAACCGAAACGGCCGATAAGGATAACCGTAATGCCTCTACTTCACCATGCTCTGCAGTTAGGGATTTACTTAAAATACCGATGAAAGTTGGTCCGCCCCCCAAAGCAATGATATTGAGGACAAAAAAGAATAATGCGGTAGACATGGCTCGCACTTTTACCGGTGCGAGTGTTTGAGCTAACGCGAACGATGGGCCTAAATAAAAACCGCTGGTAAAGAGCAATATAGTCAACAGAGCCAGGGACATATTTAAGTCCTGCACTTGTACCGATAAAATATAAGCAGGAACCCCGATTACCAGTCCCAATGCTGGCACCCAACCGTAAGCGCCTTTGTTTGTTTTACCCCATTTGTCCGTTACGGCACCACCAAACCACACACCAAAAGCGTAAGCAGTACCATTAATGATACCGACTTTAATAAGTAAACTGGTTAGATCTAGACCTGGATATGCCCGTAAATAGAAATCTATCATCCATGTAGAAATGGCGTAGCTGCCAAATGATGCGAGTGAAATCGCAATGCACATTCCCCACCAAGAAGGAATGGTTAACAACAATTTAATCGATTGCCAAGACGGCGTTTTGGCGGCCGCAGTATCAAGGTTTCCGCCTCGCTTAGGCTCTTTGACGGTTAATTTCAGTAGTATAGCTAGCAACACCCCAGGTAAACCGACACTTAACAACACCAAACGCCAATTTGCATCACCGCCTTTTAATATGAAGGCAGAAGCAAAAAATGCCAGCATGATCCCAAAAGGGATCCCCAATGAATAAATGGCCAACGCCCCTGCACGCTGTTCCTTTGGATACAGATCGGACAAAATTGAATGCGAAGGTGGGCTCCCACCAGCTTCTCCAATACCCACACCTACACGAGCAAGTGCCAATTGAGTATAAGTCGTCGCCATGCCAGACAGCGCAGTAAAACCACTCCATAAAGTAAGTGAAATGGCCACAATGTTCACCCGACTATAGCGATCGGCTAACCAAGCGATAGGGATCCCGACAAACGTATAAAGTACGGCAAAGTAAATCCCTTTAAGCCAACCTAGTTGCGCATCATTAAGACCTAAATCCGCTTTGATAAATGGCGAAAGAATACCAATAATTTGTCGGTCGATAAAGTTGAAAGCATAAACTAAGGTGAGTATTGTCAGTACATAAGTTCGGTACGGCTTACTTACCTGATTAAAATCTTCCTGCGCAGTGACAAGAGTATCGCTCGTGGTCACGGTCATTGATCTTCCCTTTAATTTAACTGTCTACGGTATTTCGCCAGCTCCATACTAATCTTGTCAGTGTCTAAATAACAAGCGATTTTGTAGCCACCATGTAAAATTAATGTAAACATAACAAACACTTATATACACAAATAACAGGGACAAATTGTTATATTGATTACCTAGAGTGTTAGAATTTTTCCGTGGTAAAATAATGAAAAGACATCAGACCAGTTCGCAAATACGCGGACCCTACATGAGTAAGTGGATTTATGCACATAGATGACCTTATCGAAGCAACGAATCACTATATCAATAGTGATAATCAAGATCGACCGCAACTCAGTATCCCAAAAGAGTGGGCTCAGGGCCGTACAGCATACGGTGGGCTGACGGGCGCATTAGTTTATAGCGCAATACGTGAGAAAGTCAGCAACGACAGAGTACTCCGCTCATTTAGCTGTAACTTTGTCGGCCCAGTGACCACTGAAACGCCATTCGATATTGAAGTCGATATATTGCGCCAGGGTAAAAATGTCACTCAGGTTACGGGCAAAGCTATCCAAGATGGCAATGTATGCGTCATGGTACAAGCCGCTTTCGGAGTGTCGAGGGAATCTAAAATTAACCTGCGTAATACCGACCGACATGCAATGCGAGCGCCTACTAAAGCTGATTTTTTGCCCCAGATCCCAAAAATAACCCCTAAATTTTTGCGTCATATTGATCTCGCGCGTCAAGGGGGAGGTTTGCCTTTTACAGGCAGTAAAGAAAGTGAAATTGATGGATGGATGCGTTTTACTGATCCACCTAAAGCCTTAACAGATGCACATTTAATCGCCTTGATCGACGGTTGGCCACCCGCTACGCTACAAATGCTCAAGTGGCCAGCACCTGCCAGTACCATGAGCTGGAACATAGAATTTGTTTATCCCCATTTTGGCTTTTCGCCTGAAGAATGGTTTGCCTACCAGGTACGTACACGACAAGCCACAGACGGTTATGCACAAACTGAAGCAAATATATGGGACTCAAAAGGACAGTTGATTGCTATTAGTCGGCAAACGATAGCAGTATTTGATTAATAGTCACGAAGAACAAATCTGTCAGAAAGGTTAATCGCCGCTCAGATTATTAATTGATGCGGCTTGTTCTATCGCTTTATTACCTAGATACAATAATCAGTAAATACTAAATGTTGATGGGCTAAAAATCGCTAATGTGCTGATTAACTGCATATTGGTAAAATCTAACGCCGCTTCTAAATCTTCTTCATCTAATTTTAGTATTTCATATTGCTGGGAATCGATATTGTCTAGGTGGCTATATATTTCACCATAGACATTATTCAGCGCTAGATTAGCAGCCAGTTGAAGGACCTTTTCTTCATGACTTTGCGCCTTGTGCAGTGCTGCATGTTGATGGGCGATAGGTCCATATATTTCACTGGGGATCCCCCACAATTTCAATAATTCAGCGCTGATTTCAGCATAGGTCGTGCCTAAATGTTGTGTTTGCAAGGTAACTGGGCAACTTTGCGCGGTAAAAGAACTGCATTTAGCAGCAGTATCAGGTTCTAGCTGCAGTACAGCTAACTCACCTATGTTGTGCAATAAGCCACACACAAACATCTTGTCAGGATTTTTAGCTGATGTTTCTTGAGCGATGTATTTGGCTAATAAGCCACAGCTGACCCCTAGCTCCCAAAATACACTGAAATCAATGTTACTCTCATTCATATCTTTAAAAGCGTGTGATATACCGTAGGCGAGCACTAAATCGTATACTGAGTCAGTACCTATAACTTGAATGGCTTTATTAACCGTGGTTATCACAGTCGGAAATTTATATAGGGCACTGTTGGCAATCTTAAGAATTTGCGCCGCCACAGCCGGATCGTAATTAATCACCTCTGCCACTTCATTTATCGACGTGCTGCCATCATCAATAAGCTGCTTAATTTTTGTGACTGAATCAGGTAAAACGAATAAATCGCCTGCTTTCTCGGCATATTCAAGAGCATTCATACGCACACATATCCTTAAATCGATTGTGAAGTAGTGTAATCCATCGCATTCACAGTGTTCAATAACATAACCCAATATCGAAAATGCAATGATGAAAAGAAAAGAATAGTCATCGGGTAAATTTTATTCCATATAAAAATAGCTTTAACCTAGCATTTCAATCGCCGCAAAAAAAGGCTCACGTAAGTTATACCAATACATTACGCAATATTGTCAGGGAATACTATTAGTTCACAATATACTGAGCAAATATGCGGGTAAAAAATATGGATCACCACATGGATATATCCGTTAATTTAATTATTAATTTTCTTTGTTTTAGGCAAACAAAAAGATAACAAAATAAAAATTAACAGCGGGATAACAGTGTATTTCGAAATATATAGCAGGCTAAACTTTAGAATAAAATAGGATGGAATAAAAATTGGATAATTTGATTAGATGGTGGGTCGTGCTGGATTCGAACCAGCGACCAATTGATTAAAAGTCAACTGCTCTACCAACTGAGCTAACGACCCATCTAATTGTAACGCTTTGAAATGTTTGATTTAACTGGTGGGTCGTGCTGGATTCGAACCAGCGACCAATTGATTAAAAGTCAACTGCTCTACCAACTGAGCTAACGACCCATCAAATTAAATCTAACTGCAAATCAATTAAGTAAAATATATACCTTCCTTGCTCTGCATCCCGTCTCTCTGTGACGAGGCGGCATATAATACTGAATTCGAAACTTCATGCAACCTTAAATTAAGCTTTATTTTCATAATTCGTATCGTTTGCTTGAAAAGCATACAAAACAGGGGTTTCAAGGTTATTTTTTAAACTAAAGTGCCATGCCTAATTCAGTAAAACATGTTGAGCCGTTAATTATTTAACGGCATTTAATTTTATTTCAGCCAATTTTCTCGCCGAAGACGTTGGATATTCAGCGACAACTTTTTTCCACAATTGCTCTGCCCGCGCAATATTTGAGCGCTCTTGCTCACAAATACCCAACTTTAACATTGCGTCGGCCCGCTTAGACGAATCAGGAAATTGATTCATCAAAGTTTCAAACTGACTCGCGGCCGCGGTCCAATCCTGTTTATTAAACAATAACTGACCTAACCAATAATGTGCGTTAGACGCATAACTAGAATTGGGAAAGTTTTGTAAGAAAGACTGAAATTCGGGGATCGCCTCGTCATACAGTTTATCTTTGAGGATCAGATTCACCGCTTTATCGTAGGCTTGATCTTCATTAAGTGTCGTTTGGTGCGATGGCTGATCTCGTTCACTATCCTGAGAAGACGCCTCAGTCCCTCCTGACGGAGCTTGAGTCATCACAGCAGCAATACGCTTGTCTATTTCCAAATACAACTCTCGCTGGCGTTCTAAGATGCGCTCTAGCTGATAATTGTGCTTTTCAATACTGCCTTTAAGTTCGTTTACTTCACCTTGCAGCAAATCGAGCTGTTGTTGAACTCGATGCTGTTGCTCAGTGCGATTATTAAAAAGACGTTCTAAGGTAGTTAAACGTGACTCGGTACCGCCACTGCTTACATCTGCCACAGGCGCAGGAGCCGCATTAACTGCGGCTCCAAATATCGCTGACAGAGTAAGCGCAATTATGCGTTTATTCATAAATCCAACTTTTATTGATATACCAGAACACCACGACGGTTTTCAGCAAATGCAGCTGCGGTGCCAGAGGTATCGATTGGCTTTTCTTCTCCGTAAGAAACCACTGACAGTTGTGATGCACTCACACCAGCATTCATCAAATAGGTTTCGACAGATTTGGCACGACGCTCGCCTAGGGCAATATTATACTCAGGCGTACCACGTTTGTCACAATGTCCTTCAATGACCATAGATTGCCTTGGGTTTTTAACCAAAAACGCTGCGTGCTGATCAAGCAAAGAGTAGTATTTTGAACTTACGCTAGAGCGGTCAAAATCAAAATATACAAGCTGGTCATCCATCAATGCACTTAATTCTTTTTGCATGACTTCTTCAGGAGATAACATTGGCTTCATATTACCAGCTTGCACCTTTGCCTCTTCTGCTTGGCGATCGGCTTCAGCTTGGGCAGCAGCAACGCGGTTGCTCTCTGCAGCTAATTCGTCTTCGCTAGGGCCAGATGAACAAGCAACCATTGTCACAATTGGAAGTGCAAGTGTGATGCCTTTGAATATTTTGTTAAGTTGCATTTTCTAATTCCTTATTATTATCAAAGTGTTAAATAGCTTGTGAAATAAGTTACAACAAAAATGGTGACCAGCTAGGCGACTTCACCTGGCCATCTGAAGCCGGTAAACGTGCTTTAAAGCGACCATCTAAGGAAACCAAAGATAAAACTTGCTTGCCTTGATGTAACGTACTGTAAATAATCATACTTCCATTTGGTGCAATACTCGGGGATTCGTCCAAATAGGTTTTGGTTAATACCTGAATATTTCCATTCTCTAAATCTTGAGCCGCAATATGATAATCGCCTCTTGAGCGGTTAACCATCACCATGCGACTGCCATCTGGGGTGATTGTGCCCCCAAGGTTCATATCTCCGTCAAACGTAAGCCTTCTGACGTTGTTAGACGCTAAATCTACGCGATATATTTGAGGTTTACCACCCCGTTCAGAACTAAATATCAAGCTCTTTCCGTCCGGTGTCCAGCTCGGTTCTGTATCAATTGCACGGTTACGAGTAATGCGCTCCAAGCGTTTAGATGCGAGATCCATTACGTAAATTTCTGGGTTGCCATCTTTAGAAAGTACCATGGCCAGCTTTTTACCATTAGGCGAAAATATTGGCGCACTATTGATGCCAGGGAAATCCGTCATCTGGGTACGACTCATGTTATATAAGTCTTGGATGTAAATTTGCGAACGCTTGTTCTCAAATGTCACGTAGGCAAGTTTGGTTCCATCCGGTGACCATGAAGGCGACATCAAGGGTTCTTTTGAACGCAACAGCATAGTTTCATTTACCCCGTCATAATCCGCCACAACTAACTGATAAGGAAACTCAGTCGTTTTTCGGTCGCGGACCACGACATATGCAATGCGGGTCATAAACGCACCCTTTTCGCCGGTCAATTTTTCGTACACTACATCGCTAATACGATGTGCATACTGTCTAAACCCTTGAGTGGTAATGACAGACTGACGACTATCTAAAATATGGTCGTTACTATTAGTCAGTTTCCCACCACTTAACGCCTGGGCTTTACCGCCCGTAACCTGACCTCGAATAGCATCAATTAAGGTAAAACTAACGCGATATTTGTCCGCGCCTTCAGGAGTGACAGAGCCAATGACTATCGCTTCCGCACCTGTCGCTGCCCAGGCGCTATAATCTAATTCACTATCAGTGTGCGGCTCGCCAGGCATACTCGATGTGTCAATGGGATTAAATTTTCCGCTACGTAACAAATCGCCACTAATCACTTCAGCCAGACGTTCAGGCATTTGACCTGGACCATTCCATTTAAAAGGCACAATCGCAATAGGACGCGCGGAGTCCGTGCCTTCGGTGATCACGATTTCTAAACTAGCTTGACTCGATGCACTAAGCAACAAGGTCAGTAGGGTAACAATACGAGTAGTGATTTTTGTCATTATAATTCGGGCTCTACAGTTAAATTAATATCTCGGAGTTTTTCATACACATCAGCTTCCTTAGATACCGGAAGGGTACCCGCTTTGAACACAGCAGATTTAGCCGCTCTGCATAAAATAGGATCTCCCCGTAATTCTTTCACCTGAATAACTAATCCAGACGATGCCAAACGAACGTTCAATTGACAGGATTTCCCCTTCATTGAATTATCAACAATCAACTGACGTTGGATAGCCTGATGGATCAACGCCTGATATTTTTGTACTTCAGTTAACACTTGTTTACTTCGTCGCTGTTGGCGCACCGCTTGTTCAGCTACCAGTTGATCTTGCAACGCTCTTTCCTGACGTGCCTTTTCAGCGGCCTCTGCTTTTTTACGTTGCGCTTCTTTGAGAGCTTTTTCTTCCTTTTCACGGGCAGCTTTGGCCCTTTCTGCCTGCTCTTCCGCTTTCTTCTGTTCCAGCTCTTTGCGCTTGCGTTCAGCTTCAGCCGTTTTTGCTTTGGCTTTCTCTCGTTCCTGTTTTTTCCGTGCAGCGATCGCTGCTTGCTCTGCTTGTTTGCGCTCTTCACGTTGACGCTTAGTGCGCTGCTCTATTTCTACCGCTTCTTGTTCTTGCTGTTGGCGTTTTTGCTCGGCATCACGGGCCCGGCGCTCTAACGCCGCAATACGGTCTTCCTCAGCTTTTTGCTGCTGCACTTTTTTGTTTTCAATGCGCTTAACTTGTTCATCTACCGCATTGGCATCCACCGCGACCGCTTCAATAATAGGTTGCGACAGCGCCATGTCAGTACTTTCTTGGGGTAATTTGAAATCCATACCCGCAAAAATTAACCCGCCAAAAACGAGGTGCAAACTCACAGATTTTATCAAGGCTATCGGCATTTTTTTCATATATCGTTTATGCCTAATTCTCTGGTGGGTCAGTCATCAAACCGACAGATGGAGCACCGGCGCGTTGCAACAACACCATAAGTTGCACGATATTGCTGTACGGCACAGCACCATCACCTTTGACCACAACAGGCGTTTGCGGCTCTATGCGTAAATGTGCAGCCACTAATGTAGCGACATCCACAGCAGACATAGCTTGCTCTTGGTCCTCAGCAATATTCAGAAAATAATTTCCCTGAGCATCAACCGATGCAATAAGTGGAGGTTTACTGTCATCTTGCAGCGGCTGAGCTTCAGCCTTAGGTAAGTCAACCTTTACCCCTTGGGTAACAAGCGGTGCTGTTACCATAAAAATAATCAGCAATACCAACATGACGTCGATATAAGGTACAACGTTAATTTCGGATACCGGACGACGGCGTTTTCTTACATACATAATAATTGCCTGTTTACCCTTGGGGCTGTCCGCTAGACATAGACGAATCAGGTTTTGAGACTAGCGCCTGACGATGCAAGATACTGGAAAACTCTTCCATGAAATTACCGTAATTGTTCTCTAACTTTTCCACTTGATGGCTAAAGCGGTTATAACCGATAACAGCTGGGATCGCGGCAAATAAGCCCATAGCAGTAGCAATCAAAGCCTCTGCGATACCCGGTGCCACCATAGCCAGTGTTGCCTGTTGTACTTCACCCAATGCGATAAAGGCATTCATGATCCCCCAGACTGTTCCGAATAAACCGATATACGGACTGATGGAGCCAACGGTGGCTAAAAAAGGCAAGCGACTCTCTAGCTCATCAATTTCACGGGACAAGGAAACGCGCATGGCGCGATAAGTACCGTCCATTATGGCTTCAGAAGGAGTAGATGACGACTTGCGTAAACGCACGAACTCTTTAAAACCCGCACAAAACAAGCTGGCCATGCCTTGCACTGACTGGCGAGCGACTAATTCTTGATATAAGCGATTAAGGTCAACACCTGACCAAAACTTATCTTCGAATTTTTTCATTTCGCTTTTCGCGCGACTCAGCGCTCGTGAGCGTTGAAAAATGAATGTCCAAGATGCGACCGACGCCGCTAGTAACAACAACATCACTAACTGTACTAATAAGCTAGCTTGCCAAAATAAACCAAATATTGATAACTCAGACGACACGCGTGAATTCCTTTAAAATAAATACCGGAATGGCCAATGGCTTCATAATACGAAGATCCACACAAGCCACCCTAATTAATGCACTGACCAAACGTTTACCACTTGGACTTATTATTGTTTGCTTGAACATCAAACTAGCCCGCTTCAATTCTACTATTTCAGTTTGAATACTCAATAGATCATTAAAGCGAGCCGGCGCATGATTGTCCATTTCGACTCGTTTGACGACAAAACCCACAGATCGTTCCAACAAGTCATCTTGTTCAATCCCTAAAGCACGTAACCACTCTGTTCGTGCCCGTTCGAGAAACTTCAAATAGTTTGCGTAATAAACAATTCCCCCCGCATCAGTGTCCTCGTAATAGACCCTAATGTTGTGCGCAAATATTTGTGACATGGGAGTAAACCTTCTATATGACCTTGCATCACCACACGACAACAAGTCGATTAATTCAATGACGCATAACTATGCAATTACAACCTTGCGCAACATCACATTGCGACTAAATAATATATTTTAAATTCAGTTAGTTACAAAATAACTCAATGACATTAGCATGGGTTGTAAACATCTTGCAAACAACGGCATTGCATAGATATTCACGATATTTGCACAAAGCTATCATCAAATTTAAATTTCAACAAAAAAAATAATAGATTAAATAATAGGCAGCACAAATAACCATTTGTTTTTTAAGGAAAAAACATCATTTTACAGTCATTAACATGTTGTAAACAAATAAAGATGCTTGTAAACACATTAGTTTTACTAATGCAAAACCTCTAATTTTTCTCAATTGTGGATCTCATCTGCAAGGCTATAATGACCTTGTTTTCTCGATTAGCAACTTTCCAACCGGTTGTTAATCAGATGCTGATGTCGACTCCCTGTTGACTGACATGTTCCCTGGAATTTTATTCCATTCAACTTTATTTGTTGCTTTGCCCGCATTTTATGCGGGCTTTTTTTTAACTAAAATTAATCACGATCAGCATATGTCTCAAATACAAGCAGCCACATCAGAAACGTAACGCAGAGCGAATACTAGGTCTCGAGGTTTAAGTTGGATTGTAGTCAAAGCCAAAGTGTAAATATGCTCGCTTAGATACGATACGCCCCCGTGGTGTACGCTGCAAAAATCCCTGCTGAATCAAAAATGGTTCAATGACATCTTCTATGGTGTCTTTCTCTTCACCAATTGCTGCAGCCAAGTTATCAAGCCCTACTGGCCCTCCCATAAATTTATCAATGATGGTGGTCAGCAATTTTCGATCCATGTAATCAAAACCTTCTTTATCTACATCAAGCATATCAAGCGCGGCTGAAGCTACGTCACTGCTAATAACACCGTCCGCTTTAATTTCAGCGTAATCCCTGACTCTGCGCAACAGGCGGTTGCTGATACGCGGTGTGCCACGAGAACGCTTGGCAATTTCGATAGCCCCTTCTGGGTCTAAATCAAGTGCTAAAAAGCTTGCGGAGCGCTTGACGATTTGAGTAAGATCTTTAATATTATAAAACTCTAAGCGCTGCACTATGCCAAACCTGTCGCGTAATGGTGACGTTAATGAACCCGCCCGGGTCGTCGCACCAATTAGGGTAAACGGTGGTAACTCAAGTTTGATAGAACGGGCTGCAGGGCCCTCCCCGATCATGATATCCAGCTGATAATCTTCCATGGCTGGATAAAGTATCTCTTCAACCACGGGGCTTAAACGATGAATTTCATCAATAAATAACACATCATTTTCTTCCAAGTTAGTAAGCAGCGCAGCTAAATCACCTGCTTTTTCAAGCACGGGACCAGAGGTTGTTTTAATGCTCACCCCCATTTCATTGGCGACAATATTAGCCAATGTGGTTTTCCCCAAGCCCGGAGGACCAAAAATCAGCAAATGATCCAGCGCATCACAGCGTTTGCGCGCAGCCTGAATAAAAATATCCATTTGCTCACACACGTGATCTTGCCCAGTGTAGTCCGCTAACATTTTTGGACGAATAGCACGATCGATGACTTCATCTTCGCGAATGGCGGTAGGTTGAATAAGGCGATCGGCTTCTATCATGGGGATAATGTAACTTTTAGTAGTGGTTTTATATACAGTGCGTAGTTTATGAGAGTCGCAGCCGATACTCAAGGGGGATGCAACGACAATTTTTCGCCGTCGCCATCACTTATATCATTGCCCGTAACGATTCACGAATAAGTTCTTCACTGGTAATGTCAGCCACATAGACTGAATTAATCACTTTACTGGCCTGTGGCGCTTTATAACCTAGAGCAAGTAACGCGCTTAGTGCTTCTTCTTTAGCATCATTAGCGGTAATAAAGGTATTTTCAATGCTGTTATTACCTTTGAGCGTAAAGTCATCACTGGTCGTTTGCTGCAAGCTCAGCTTTTTGAAGCGATCGCGCATTTCAATGACCAGCCTCTCGGCGGTTTTTTTACCTACACCAGGCAATTTAACTAAGGCGCTGATGTCTTCATGAGCAACACATTGCATAAAATGTTGACCCGACATGCCAGATAAGATGGTTAACGCTAATTTAGGCCCAACCCCACTGGCTTTTATGAGTTCGCGAAAAACGGCACGTTCGTTCTTATCCGCAAAACCAAACAATAATTGTGCGTCCTCACGCACTACAAAATGAGTATAGACACAGGCCTCTGCACCAATTTCGGGTAGCTGATAAAAACTGGTCATGGGAATTTGAATTTCATACCCCACACCCGCCACATCAATGAGCACCTCAGGGGGTTGCTTTTCAACGACTGTGCCGCGAATTCTACCTATCATTTTATCTTATTCCTCGTCTAATAAATTAGCGCAATCGACCGCGTACGGTCTTTTTAACTTGCCCTGACATCTTAATTAAATTCTCTTCTGTGTGACTGTGGCATAAGGCAACCGCCAACGCATCTGCCGCATCGGCCTGAGGTGTACCTGGTAGCTTTAATATGAAGGTTACCATGTGCTGAACTTGGTTTTTTTGTGCATTACCATTACCCACAACCGATTGCTTGATTTGACGAGCGGAGTATTCAGCTACGTCTAGACCTTGGTTTGTTGCCGCAACTATGGCCGCCCCTCGCGCTTGACCAAGCTTCAATGCTGAGTCTGGGTTTTTTGCCATAAACACTTGTTCAATGGCAAACATAGTGGGCTTATATTGCAGAATTAATTCGCTTACCCCATCAAATATTTGCTGTAAACGTGGTGCCAACGCATCGCCTTGCATGCGAATACAGCCGCTGCCTAGATATTGCTGCTGGCGCCCTACGCGCTGAATTACACCATATCCGGTAATACGGGAGCCAGGATCGATACCAAGAATGATTTCCACGGTTGTAATATACCTGTCTGTTGTAGAGTAAAAAATGCTAATGCATACACCGAGCGATGCACGTTATAAGCTCAGGCTAGTCTGAAAAATCTGGCACGTGTTGAGCGATAGCAGCACGATTAGTATCGGACCATACTTTACTCATCGCTGACGTTTTATCTAACCATCTATAACACAAATGTTCCGTTAACCTAATGTCATCATTTCCGTCAATTTGCACGGAAAATACATGTTCAGTGTTATAAGGCGTATTAGGAGGATAACGATATTGCCATATATCACGGATTGCATATCGGTTGATTTGTTGATGATCGTGCAGTTGATAACCGGCTTGTTGAATATCGATTCCGGTTTCTTCTTTTACTTCTCTCATGGCCGTACTAACGGCTAGTTCACCCTGTTCGAGCGTGCCGGTCACCGATTGCCAAAAATTTGGGTCGTCTTGTCGCTGTAAGATCAAAACTCGACCTCGGCGGTTATAAATAACCACCAAAGCCGACTCAGGACGACGATATATATCGATATTGCCTTGCAGAAAACTTACTCCGAGCTTGACGCTTTATCCTGAGCAATCTGCGTTTTAATTGACAATTCCTTTAGTTGCTCATCATTGGCAAATCCAGGTGCATCCGTAAGTGGACATGCAGCAGTCGTCGTTTTTGGAAACGCCATGACATCGCGAATAGAGGTCGCGCCGGTCATAAGCATAACCAAACGGTCCAAGCCAAATGCTAAACCTGCATGAGGCGGCGCACCGAATTTAAGCGCTTCGAGTAAGAAGCCAAACTTCACTTGGGCTTCTTCATCACTAATCCCTAAGATATTAAAGACCTTAGCTTGCATTTCTTGGTCGTGAATACGAACAGAACCTCCGCCCAACTCGCAGCCATTTAGTACCATGTCATAAGCATTTGACAAGGCGTTGGCTGGATCTGCAGCTAGTTCATCAGCAGTCATATCGCGTGGTGCCGTAAACGGGTGATGTAACGCGTGGAACTGGCCGTCAAATTCTTCAAACATAGGAAAATCTATGACCCAAAGCGGTTTCCACTGGCCTTGAAGCAAATCTAAATCTTCACCTACTTTCAGGCGCAATGCGCCTAAGGCTTCAGTAACAACGGTCGCGTTATCAGCGCCAAACAATAAAATATCTCCGCTTTGTGCTGCCACTCGCGTCAATACTTGTTTAGCCACATCTTCACCTAAGAATTTCAGTATCGGTGATTGTAAGCCATCCACTCCAGCATCGATGTCGTTAACTTTCATCCAAGCCAAACCTTTAGCACCGTAAATACCCACAAATTTGGTGTATTCATCGATTTGCTTGCGAGTCATGCTTGCACCGCCAGGCACGCGGATAACCGCCACGCGGCCTTTTGCGTCGTTAGCTGGACCAGAGAACACTTTGAATTCAACGTCTTTTAAAATATCGGCCACATCCACGAGTTCAAGTGGGTTACGCAAATCGGGTTTATCGCTACCGAAACGGCGCATGGCATCGGCATAGGTCATTTGCGGAAAGACACCCAGATCCACGTCGAGCATTTTCATAAACAAGTTGCGGATCATGCCTTCAGTGATTTCCATTACCTGTTCAGCACTTAAGAAGGTTGTTTCAATATCAATTTGAGTAAATTCAGGCTGACGATCGGCACGTAGATCTTCGTCACGGAAACATTTAACAATTTGGTAATAACGGTCCATCCCAGACATCATTAACAATTGCTTAAACAACTGTGGAGACTGAGGTAAAGCGAAGAACTTGCCCTTATGTGTGCGGCTTGGCACTAAATAATCACGCGCACCTTCAGGTGTGGCTTTGGTTAAAATAGGCGTTTCGATATCTAAAAAGCCATCGCCTTCTAAATAACTGCGCACTGCGCTGGTCACTTTCGCACGAAACTTCAAGCGATCGCTCATTAAAGGACGACGAAGATCAAGGTAGCGATATTTTAAACGCTGCTCTTCAGAGTTTTCTTGATTGCTGTCTAAAGGTAATACCGCCGCTTTATTTAATATCGTTAGGCCTTTACCTAAGATTTCAATTTCACCGGTCCCCATATCTTTATTGACTTGCCCCTGAGGACGGCCGCGCACGAGTCCCTCAATTTGAACACAGAATTCACTGCGTAAACTGCTGGCAGTATTAAACAACTCAGCCAGATCTGGATCATAAACGACTTGTACAATCCCTTCGCGATCACGCAAATCGATGAAAATAACCCCGCCTAAATCTCGACGTCGGTTAACCCAACCGCAAAGTGTGACTGTTTGTCCGATGTGTGATGCATTAATGTTGCCGCAGTAATCTGTGCGCATAATGGAAAAAGCCTCTAAACCAAGCTACTAAAATATATGAAAATTAAGGCCGCGTAGTATATACCCAAAGCTGTCGATCCCCAAGGGGCTGAGCATGTCATACCCGCAAACAGCTAACTTAATGCAAGAGTTGCGCAAATAAACCGCACATTGTTTTTTACTCAGTAATATATTCAATAAAATAGCATTAACCTAAAATGTGATCCTTGTTACCGTTGTTCATCACATTTTTGAGAGCCGTTATGCCCAGAGTCAATATAGGTTGCCCCATTTGGACCCACGATGCATGGTTCGGCAATCTTTATCCTGCTCCTAAAAGTAAAGTCGTCCCACTACAGGCATACAGCCAGTTATTTAACAGCGTCGAATGTAACAGCAGTTTTTATCATCTGCCGAGTGTGGACACCTTGCTTAAATGGCGTGACACCGTAGGACCAAACTTTCGTTTTATTTTAAAAATACCACGCACAATTAGCCATTCCGGACAGCTTGATATCAGCCAAGCGCGGATAGCGGAAACAATGAAAAACTTAGCGCATTTAGGCCCCACTCTTGGAGGCGTTATGCTGCAACTTCCAAAACAGTTTTCCCCCGTTCAGCTCAATCAGCTTGCCGTGTTTCTTAGGTGTATTCCGTCAAATATAACGGTAAGCGTAGAAGTACGTCACATAGCATTTTTCAAAAAAGGGGATGACGAAAAAGCCCTGAATCAGCTCTTAATTGCCCATCAAGCCAATCGGGTAATCATGGACACTCGGGCACTATTCGCCTGTGAACCAGAGCAATATGCACCGTCAGTACGTGAACTGTTGCTTGATGTCCAAGGCAAAAAGCCCAAAGTTCCCACACATGTCATTGCTACTGGCAATGCACCGCTAGTGCGCTTTGTCGGCCAGCAAGATATCGCCAAAAGTAGACCGTATTATCAACCATGGATACGCAAAACAAAGCAGTGGTTAGATGAAGGCAAACAACCATCATTATTCTTTCATATGCCTGACAATAAAGATGCGCCGTGGTTAGCATCAGCCTTTGTTCGTGACTATAACCTCACGTTTCCTCACGCCACGCTACCGGATTTATTCCTACCAAGCGCCCAAACTGCAACCCAGCAATTGTCGATATTTTGAGTTTACGATAAAAACCCATGGGCTCACCAAGCCAGCCAGCGTATCTAATGACTTATTTACTCAGGTTTATCAACGTCTACTTATCTGAACAATACTTTTTCTTGTTTAAACCAGTACACACAAAAGCCAAGCAGCAATAGCGCAATCAGCGCAGTTGAGCCAAAAATGGCAATTAACTGGAAGTAGTCCATCGTGCCCTTAACCAGTTCTTTCATGGCCAATGCCACATTAGTCAACGGGACCCATGCCCATCCGCCTTTAAGCTCAACACCAGGTAGTAATGCAACCATCACAGGAATAATGACCATGATGACCAACGGTCCCATGTAACTTTGCGCTTCTTTGAAACTGCGGGCGTAAATAGAAATACTGAGCAATACGGAGGCAAAAATGGCCACCAGCGGTATGAGCATTAAAAACATCAATACGAAATCAAGTACCCCAATTTGGCTCATAAAATCCGCCACAAACTGCATGGCGAATCCCCGACTTAACACTAAGCCCCATATTGCCATGCTTAACACTGTGATAAGCGCTGTGGTAGCACCAGCGCAGGCTATCGTCAAAAACTTACCCAAAACGATTTTTGTTCGATCAATAGGTGAAATCAGTAAGGTTTCTAATGTGCCGCGCTCTTTTTCACCCGCGGCAATATCTGTTGCTGGAAACATCGCTCCCTGAAAGCATAAAATAAATAACAAATAAGGCAGCATACCGCCAATTTTCTCTCCCCAACTCTCTCGTTGATCCGCCGTGCTGACCTTACTCAAAACAATCGGCTTTAACAGCGCTACTTGCTGATCAGGGGAAACATTCAGATGGGCAAATGCGGCCTGCTGATATTGAATAGCATATTTTTCAATTATACTATTTACCCGATTATATATAAGGTTAAGTCCAGCATCGTTGAGGTACAAATTGATCGCTAATTGGCCGCTCGTAAGTATGTCTGCTCCATCGTTATCTGGCAGCACTATCACAAAGTCGACGCGATCATTTTTAATCAGTTCTGCATAGTCATCATTCGCATCAATATTGACCTGTTCAAATAGCTCAGATGCCGAGAATTCTGCACTAATCTGCGCAGAATACTGAGAATTAACCACCCCATATTTGAGCACTTTATTTTCTGCTTTGGCAAAAGCTTGGGTAGTAAAATACGCCATGCCACCAAAAATTAACGGAAAAACCAAAATGGGTAATGCAATCATGAAAAACAGCGTTTTTCTATCCCGAAGTAATTCTTTTATTTCTTTTGAAAAAACTAACCACATATTAAGGCTCCCTATTTAATGCTGGCTAAAAAGGCTTGATGTAATGAACCATCGGCTAATTGGCTAAAGTCACTTAACGAGCCATTAAATTTACTTACTCCTTGATCAATAACCGTCACGCAGTCACACAACTCACTCACTTCATCTAAGTGGTGTGTCGAAAAGATAACCGGTATCCCTTGTTTCTTAAGACCACGGATGAAACTCAGTACGGTTTGGGTCGCCATAATGTCTAAGCCCGTAGTAGGTTCATCTAAAATGACGACTTCAGGTTGATGCACTACTGCACGAGCGATAGCAATTTTTTGCTTCATCCCAGTAGAGAAGTTTTCACTGCGGCGATCTAAGAAGGTATGCATGTCGAGTAAATCGGCTAACTCATCGATTCTTGCCACGAATTGAGCTTGACTTATACCGTGTAATTTGGCGAAGTATTCTATATTTTCCCGTCCAGTTAAACGTCCGTACAAGCCTGTTGAACCCGATAAAAAACCTATTTTTTTACGAGCTACAATAGGATTTTGCAACACATCAGTACCATTGATATGAACGCTTCCCGTATCCGGTTTCAGTGCCGTTGATAACATACGTAACGTGGTGGTTTTGCCCGCACCATTAGGCCCGAGTAAACCCAACACTTGTCCAGGCTGGCAAGCAAATGAGACATCAACAACAGAATGAAAGAAACGCCCTTTCAAACGCGGATCTTTACGCTCTTGCTCACTCAATTTTTTGGGGTTTTCCACTGAAAACTTTTTGCCTAAGCCAACTATCTCTATCATTCCCTTCCCTTTATCTGCCTTAAGGCGGTTGATGGTTTATCACTTTACAGTATGCAATGGCTGTCTAGTAGCTGAAAAAGATTACAATAACGTTTAAAATCAGATTATTAGTCAACTATTTAAGCAAATAGCATTTTAAACAAGGATAGGTTTCATGGGCAGTCAACTTAACCCGTTTTCAGCATGTATTGGGATACTGAGCCAACCTAGAGCGACGTTTCTGGCACTGAAAGGGCAACACAATTGGTCCTGGGTCGCCTTCATACTTGTGACATTGGCGGCTATATTACCAGTTTACTATTATTTTCAGATGGTGGATTTTCAGTGGTACAAAGACAGTATCATCGACAGCCAATTTGCCAATATAAGCCCAGGCGAGCAACAAAGCATACGCGCCTCATTGAATGTCACACAAGGTATAATAGGCACCATCATCACACCGTTTTTGATGCTGTTAATGTTCGTTGCTATTACCGCCGGATACCTGACCATCACCACTAAAGTCGATCCTGAAAATATCCATAGTTATGGTGACTGGTTCGGTTTTACTTGGTGGGTATTGCTGCCCTCGTGCCTAGGGGCATTGCTCAGTGTCGGTATTTTATATTTTGCCAATAATGCTCAAATCAACTTTGATGCGATATCTCCTAGCGCCTTATCGTTTCTGTTTGCTATACCGCCAACCTCTGCCTGTTTTGGGCTGGCAAGCAGTATTAAACTGGAAACTATTTGGAGTATGTACTTGATCGCGATCGGCCTATCCCAATGGGTCGTAATAACGTGGCGACGAGCGCTACTAATCGCCTTTATACCCTGCCTTATTATTTGGACACTTTGGGCCTTATATCTTTTGTTTTAATTTATTTGGCTCAAATTAACATGGGCCCTGCTTGCGTACCCGTTACCCAATAAGCGCTAACTGCACAATTATGAACGGACTCGTTTAGGGCGAAAATATTCACGGTTATGATAAAACTGCGGGTCTTGATTTAGCCCGCTCCAACCGGGTAATCCCAATAGCGGCAAAGGAGATAGTGGTTTAGGCTGTTTAAATAGTCCATCATTTTGAATAGTTGCAGGTAAACAAGCATCTATCTCAGCATTTTGCTGAGCAATACTGCGTTGTGAAAAGCCTTTTTGTACATTAACGGCTAACCACTTTCCCGTTAAACCAATAAACGGGTTGAGCAACATCTCATAATTCGCATGACCAAACATGCGGGCATGAATGGTATCTCCCCAAGCATTGCGCATCTCATGCATGGCTTCAAGCCAATGATGCGCTCTCAATAACTCAGTAACCATCTCACCAGTGGAGCATTCGATGGTCAGGATCACACCACATTCGTCGAAATGGGTAATGTGGTTACGTTGACGCGTGCGCGGGCTCAGGCCGTGCAGCTCAATATCCTCAATATGCAATTGGTTAAGCAGCGTTTTCGTTTTTGGATATTGCAGCCATACGAGTCCGTTAAATAGGTCATGCCAGCTGTTTGGGCGAGTCGGTATTTGTTTTCGCTTATAAATAATTTGCTCGTAATAATCATCACTGGTAGCAAGTGAACTTTGACAGACAAATTCCGACACACTTGACTGCGCCAGGGATGCTTTTGCTTTCAATTCATTTAAGCCCCGTGCATTGGGCCACATAGGCATACCGGTTAACAAAAACTGAGTGTCGAGATGAGCTAAAGGTTGGCAAGCAATCTGCTGTGTAAAGAGTTGATTCCACGGTAAAGACATAAAATAACAAACTAAATTCGTTGCGAGTAAACTAATGGCTGGCATTATATCAATTCCATTCTTGCTAGGCTTAGCTTTATCGAAAGAATGGGTATGATTTTCAAGCAAATCCAAACTAGGTGAATATAACAATGAAAAAAATTCAACTGGCGGCTATTCCACTACTCAGCGCGACTTTATTTGCCTGTGGTGTGAGTAACGACAATAAAAGCTCAGAAAACGACTTTACACATGCGTATCAAAGTATTACCGATGCCACCCTAAAAGCACATACTAAAACCTTGTCATCGGATGAATTCGAAGGGCGATCGCCCACATCTAAAGGCGAACAGGTTACCCTTGACTACCTGATCCGTAATTTTAAAGAAATGGGCTATCAGCCCGGTAATGGCAACAGCTATTTACAAGCCGTGAATTTATTGGAAATGACCGCGTCAGCTGATATGGCCATGACCATAGGTGACAACCGTTTTGAATATAAAAAAGGTATGATTGCATCCACTAAGCGTGAACAAAGTCAGGTCAGTGTAACTGATTCAGACGTGGTATTCGTCGGCTTTGGGGTCAATGCACCAGAGTACGATTGGAATGACTATGCTGGGCTCGATGTAAAAGGTAAAACAGTGGTAATTTTGGTCAATGACCCTGGTTTTGAGAACCCTGACAGTGGTAAATTTCAAGGTAAAACCATGACTTACTATGGTCGTTGGACGTATAAATACGAAGAAGCCAGTCGTCAAGGCGCTGCCGCGGCTATCATAGTGCACGAAACCGCCCCAGCATCCTATGGTTGGTCAGTGGTCGCCAATAGCTGGAGCGGCCCCCAGTACAGTTTAGTCAGTGACAATGGCAATGCGGATCGGGTTGCCATTGAAGGCTGGCTGTCAAATGATGCCGCGAAAAAAGTCTTTGCTGACGCAGGTTTAGACTTCGCACAGGAAAAAGCCAAGGCCCTTCAAGGCCCGTACCATAAAAGCCTCAAACAAAAGGCATCGGTAACCGTTAACAGCACCATGAAAAAGTCCGTTAGCCAAAATGTTATCGCCACATTACCTGGGTCCGAAACCCCAGACGAGCATGTAATTTACAGTGCCCACTGGGACCATTTAGGTAAAGATGAAAGCAAAGATGGAGACCAGATTTATAACGGCGCTCACGATAATGCCACTGGCACAGCTACCGCATTGACGATTGCAAAAGCTTTTAAAGAACTAAATGTCGCTCCTAAACGTTCGGTGACATTTCTGATTGTTACCGCCGAAGAGCAAGGTTTGCTGGGTTCATTATATTACGCAGAACACCCTATCATTCCTCTTGATAAAACCATTGCGAATCTCAACATGGATGCCATGAACGTACTTGGGCGCACCAAAGATGTGTCAGTTGTAGGTATGGGTAAATCTGAGTTAGAAACCTATTTAGCCAAGGCGGCCAGTCGCCAAAACCGTACATTGACGCAAGAGTCGCGGCCAGAAGCCGGTTCTTATTACCGTTCTGATCACTTCAGCTTTGCGAAACAAGGTGTGCCAGCCTTGTATGCAAAGGGAGGAGATACCCCTATTGATGAGCAAACGGCAGCCTATAAAAAGCGGGCTAAAGTAGTGATTACGGGGTGTTACCATCAAGTTTGTGATCAATTCCGTGAAAACTGGGATTTTTCCGGCGTACGTGAAGACAGCCAACTGCTATTCGAAGTGGGTTACGATATTGCCCAATCAACGGACTGGCCTAAGTGGAGTGCTAGCAGTGAGTTTCAACGCCACTAACTTTATCTGCTAGAAACTCGTGATTGCAACCGGCTGAATTTTTCACTATTTGGCCGGTCATCCCCGCCCATCTCGGGAAATTGGCGTAGATTAATGCCAATAAACGACACTTAATCTAACTAATAGCCAACAAGTGTAAAAAAATTACAGTTTCCCCTTGCTTTTTTTTCTCATGCTGGCAAATTCAAGGCTGCAAGAAAGTAATAATAAATACAATAACCACCACTTTCCCCAGCACGCATGTTTGGTTTCATTTTAACCAAGCCATTCAGCTATATGAGTTAGTAACAAATAACCAAAAGAGAGAAGCCTTTTTATGTGTGGTATTTTCGGCATTCTGGACATCAAAACTGATGTGACAGAACTTAGAACGCAAGCATTAGAACTTTCCAAATTACTGCGTCATCGCGGTCCTGATTGGTCAGGCGTATGGAATAATGATAATGCCATTTTGTGTCACGAGCGTTTAGCGATCGTTGACGTCGACAAAGGCGCGCAACCACTTATCAGCCGAAATAATAATAATGTTCTTGCCGTCAATGGTGAGATCTATAACCACAAGGCACTTGAGCAGAATTTAGCCCAAGAGTACGATTTTAGAACCAAATCTGATTGTGAAGTTATTCTTCCTTTATACGAACAGCAAGGCATTGAGTTTATTGACCAATTGCAGGGTATGTTCGCGTTCGTACTTTACGATCAAGCCCAAGACGCTTACCTCATTGCTCGGGATCACATGGGCATTATTCCTTTGTACACTGGCTATGATGAATTTGGTAACTTTTATGTTGCCTCAGAAATGAAGTCATTGGTTCCCGTATGTAAAACGGTGCAGGAATTTCCTCCAGGACATTATTTGTGGAGCAAATCAGGCGAGCTGAAAAAATATTATCAGCGCGACTGGATGGACTATGAAAACGTTAAGAACAACACCACTGATTTAAACGACTTGAAAGTCGCTTTCGAAAAATCAGTGAAATCACACTTGATGTCTGACGTGCCTTACGGCGTATTATTGTCCGGCGGTTTAGATTCGTCTCTGGTATCCGCTATTGCTGCTAAATACGTGGCTAAGCGCGTTGAAGATAATGACGAGTCTGATGCTTGGTGGCCGCGACTGCATTCTTTCGCCGTCGGTCTTGAAGGTGCACCTGATTTAATCGCTGCACAAAAAGTGGCAGAAATGATTGGTACGGTACACCACGAAGTACATTTCACCGTACAAGAGGGTTTAGATGCGATTCGCGACGTGATTTATCACCTCGAAACCTATGACGTAACGACTATCCGCGCTGCCACACCCATGTACCTCATGAGCCGTAAGATAAAGGCGATGGGGATTAAAATGGTATTGTCAGGTGAAGGTGCAGATGAAATTTTCGGTGGCTATTTGTATTTCCACAAAGCGCCAAATGCGAAAGAATTCCACGAAGAAACCGTGCGTAAGCTCGAACGTTTACACATGTTCGATTGCGCCCGAGCTAACAAATCTACCTCAGCTTGGGGTGTGGAAGCTCGCGTACCCTTCTTAGATAAAGAATTTTTAGACGTGGCTATGCGCCTAAACCCACAAGACAAAATGTGTCTTGACGGTAAAATGGAAAAATGGATTTTACGTAAAGCTTTCGATAATGGTGAGTATTTACCAGCAGAAGTGTTGTGGCGTCAAAAAGAGCAATTCAGTGATGGCGTAGGCTATTCATGGATTGATTCGATTAAAGCACAAGTTGAACAAGATATTAGCAATCAGCAACTGGCAACCGCAACGTTCCGTTTCCCTATCAACACACCAGATACGAAAGAAGGCTATTACTTCCGTACTGTGTTTGAAAGCTTCTTTCCACAAGAAAGTGCAGCAAACTGCGTACCTAGCGGTAAATCAATCGCCTGCAGTACAGTTGAAGCATTAGAATGGGACGCCAGCTTTAAAGGTAACGCTGACCCGTCTGGTCGTGCAATGCGTGATATACACAAACAAGCTAACTAATTGAGTAAATGCAATTAACGGATTGTTGGAAAAGCCGCTTCGGCGGTTTTTTTATGTCCGAAAAATAGTGTAGATAACTGAATAATAGATAATAAAAAAGGAGCTTACGCTCCTTTAATTTATAGCCAATGATTAAAACGTGACGATTTCATCGTTCACTAAGTGCCCCACAGCTGGGCTTTCTTGGGCATCGACAAAAGCATTATCAATCGCTTTTGAGCGTCCACTGGTCACTTTACGGTAATTCGGATGAGTATAAATATACATCTGCTTCGACTTCAACGCTTCCAGCACTCGCTGGGCTAACACACCAGCAGGAATACCCGACTCCACAGCTATCGTCGCGGCATTTGCGCCTGCTTGTAGTTTCTTTTTATCTTGACGGTTTTCAGCAGACACTGCGTATTTAGCTTGACGATTGCGATGAGATTCATGAATACGGGTTTTTACGAATGCTGGACACAATGCCGACACGTGAATGTTGTGGGATTGCAGTTCCACTGCCCAGCTTTCAGTCATTGAAACCACCGCAGCTTTAGACGCACAATATGCGCCTGCGTAAGGCATACCTAACATACCAGCCATTGAGGCCACATTGACGATCCACCCGCCCTCACCATGCTCTTTGATAGCAGGAACGCATGCCTGAGCACCGAACAGGACACCCATCACATTCACATCCATCACCCAGCGCCACGTTTCATGCTCAGTGTCTTCTATTTTTCCAGGGATCCCACCGACACCGGCATTGTTAATCACCATATGCACCTTGCCATAAGTACTTTTAGCTCGTTGGACAACATCTTGCCATTGTTTAAAATCGGTTACATCGAGTTCACAGGCTAAGACATTGACGCCTTTATCAAGCAATGACTGCCGTGATACCGCTAATGCCTGAATATCAATATCGCCCATCACAATATTCATGCCTTGCTTACCCAGAGCTTCAGCTAGGGCAAAACCAATCCCGCCAGCCGCACCTGAGATTATCGCCGTTTTACCATTAAATTCATTCGACATTGTTATTCCTTATTCAGCGTTTCTTAACCAGACATGATTAAACCAATCAAGCGTGAAAATCAGCCTGTGTGATCCTCTTTAAATTCAGAGTATGTCGCGTCGTATGTTTTACATACTTTATTTGCTTAATTCACCTGACTTAATATGGTGAATAGAAAATCCGCTAAGGTAATTGCGGCAATAAAAATTCGGCGCACCCTTGAATCCGTTTATGTATCCCCAACATGTAGTAGTAATATAATGTTAGCCCTACTACCGAATGGTTTCCAATAGCATAGTAAGCATTACATCATATATCGCCCTTTCGTTATGTTTAGAGCGTTATCCTAGTAAGCTATGCCAATTTCCTATAATAGGAGTACAAAATTTATGACTCAAGCCAAAACATTTAAAGCTTTGTTAGTTGAAGAACAACAGGATCATACTTTTACCAAAAGTGTGGTCGAGCGCAACATCAGTGAATTACCTGAAAATGACCTGCTGATCCAAGTCCACTACTCTTCATTGAACTACAAAGATGCAATGTCAGCCAGTGGTAATAAGCGCATTAGTCAGCATTTTCCGCATACGCCAGGCATTGACGCTGCTGGCATAGTGGTAAGTGATAAATCCGGCACATTCGAAGTGGGTCAACAGGTCTTGGTCTTCGGATACGACTTAGGCATGAATACCCCCGGCGGCCTAGGACAAATGATTTCCATACCTGCTAATTGGGCAGTAGCTTGCCCTAAAACGCTTTCGCTTAAAGAAGCCATGACCTATGGTACAGGCGGGTTAACCGCAGCTTTGTGTATTCAAAAATTAGAAAAAATGGGCGCCAAACCCAGTGATGGTCCAGTGGCAGTAACAGGGGCTACTGGTGGTGTCGGTAGCATCAGTATCGCGCTACTAAAACAGTTGGGATATAACGTGGTAGCGTTCTCTGGAAAACCAGAACAGTCCGATAAATTGAAAGCCTTAGGCGCCAGCGAAATTCTACACCGAGATGTGATGTTAGAAGTCAAAGACCTACCCGCAGGAAAAACAAAGTGGGCACACGGGATCGATACCCTTGGCGGGGATTATTTAACCGGCTTACTGAAACAATTAAAAGCAGGCGGCGGTGTCGCTTCTGTAGGCTTAGCTGCATCTGCTGAAATAGCCATGAGCGTGATCCCATTTATCACCCGGGGTATTTCGCTATTGGGCGTTGATTCAGTGTATATCCCCCTTGCGGACAAAAAACACATATGGCACCGCGTGGCGACCGACATGAAATTGCCTAATTTGGAGAATTACCAACAAGAAATATCACTGGCAGAAACGCCTGAGTACTTAGACCGATTCTTTAAAGGTCAAGTGGTGGGTCGTTATGTGGTTAACGTTCAAAACGCGTAACATCGCTGATATCTGCTGATATTAATGAATAAGTCGAAAAAAAGGCCTTCACACTTGATCGTGAGAAGGCCTTTTTTCTGTTTCGATTTAATACCGATAAAGCTAAAGCCGTTATTGACCCTGCTTTTGTTCATTTGGGTGATACCATAATTCTTTACGCTCTAGAGGCGTCGCTGTAGGTAAAAAGCTATTTTCTAATTCAAACACATGGCGATTAGGCATATTCGCGCGGTCTAACTTGGCCTGAAAAGTGTGTACAAAAAGTTGTTCAAATGAGCCATCAGCAATGGCTTTTTCGATGCCTTTTTCCAGCAGATTTGCTAAGGGTCGACTTTTTTTATTAACGAAAAAATACATGGCTGCCGGATAACGAATGGCAATCTCCTTCTCAACCATCAAGTCAGAGTTGTAGGCTGGGTTGTCAATTTCGTCCCACACTTCTACCAATGAACGCGGAAAAAAATCGCCTTGGGCTCGGCGTAGCAGATTAAAAAGGTTACCGTAGGCATTGTCTACGGTAACATTAAAGCCATTGGCTTGTAGCACCTTAGTATCAGGCCAATCACGGCCTTGGACAGGAATAAGCTTGATCAAATGCTCAAGTTTTTGCACGTACTTAAAGCGCGCGGGCATATCATCTCGTATTAACAATAACCGCCAACCTATCAAGCCTTTATAAATAGGAATGCGTATAGGCAATAGTTGTTGTTCTCTTTGCTTATCCGTTACGCTCCAAACGACATTTACATCACGGCTGTCCATTAATCGTTTCAGTGCTTTATTTTGCAACATAATGCGCTCTGAAGGCATTAAAGAATATTGCACACCCGTTTGCTCAAGCGCTAAGGCCAATAATTTGACTGGATAAATGGAACGCTTATCTGAATCAGACATTGGCCTAGGATAGGTAATACGCCATGTTGCTGCTTGTGCGCTAAATGTCACTAACAAGGCAAACACAGCCAGAGACTTAATCAATACTTTCTTCCTCACTCTTTTTCGAAAAAAAGTGAAACAACGATTTTTGGTCATCATTCACCACGGCTACAATAATCTTTAAACTGCCATCAGCCACTTGCTGCAGTGTATAAGACGTGGCGCAGGTAGACACCACTTGCTCATTGGCGTCCAATAATTGCCAACGCATTTTAAGAAAATGTAGTGTGTCAGACAAGGGAATTGCTTGAATTAAGTGTGGCAAATGTTTAACAATATTTGCTTCGCCTAAACGCGTCACTAACACACGACAGGCTTTTGCCAAGTCTTCTCCTTGCATGAAGACAAGTTTATCATGATCATTCATCACCACAGTGGGTAACAAACAAAAATCAATTAATCGCTCAACGTCATGTCGGTCGAGTGCATGGGCATAATCTGTTAAAAATTTCAGTGCTTCACGTTGCATAAAAAACCTTGGTTATTCAATTCCAATAAATTTGTGGGTTTGTAACGATAATCGCCAATTCCGCGCGATACAGGTTTTAATGCACAATTCAGTTGCTCGTTTTTGCTGACTGATAGGTTGAAGGTAGATCAATGGTTTAGGCGCTCCCTCCCCCTCTAACAACAGCAATACATCTTCTAATTCATCAATGTGTTTTTGCATAGCCACCGGATGCTTGATTTCGTTGGCTCTTAACATAGCGCTTTTTAACACATTACGTTTGCCCGGCATATTCACTTTCGGTGATACCGTGACCCAGGTGTCCCCATGAGTCAAAATTTCATAGGTGCCACTGGTTTCAATTTGTACGCTGTAGCCATTATCAAGCAATACGGTGGAAAGCTCAGTCAAGTCATACATACACGGCTCGCCACCGGTCAAAATAATATTATTTGCCGTATACCCCTGTGCTTTGAATAAGCTTAATAATTGCTGCGGTGTATGGGAAAACCACTGCTCAGTGTCCTCATTTTGCGCCATGACTTGTGCAGCCTCGACCTGTAGATTTTCATCCACTGTCCAGGTGTGTTTGGTGTCACACCAAGGGCAGCCAACAGGGCATCCTTGTAGGCGAATAAAAATAGAAGGCACCCCCGTATGTGCGCCTTCGCCCTGAAGAGATTCAAAAACCTCGTTTATCTTGTATGTATTCAACATCTTTCCTGTGGTTTTACCTAGGGTTATCTGGGATTTTCAGACCGAATGACTTAACATTAGCATCTAGAAACGGTCGATTATAGAGAAGCTGAGCAAATGGTACAAAAGGTGGTAGTAATTTTTTCTGGTGGTATGGATTCCTTTACCGTTCTGAACATGGCGGCTAATGATGGATACGAAGTCTATGCCTTGTCCTTTAATTACGGTCAACGCCACAGTAAAGAGTTGGATTACGCAAGTCGCGCCTGTCAGAACTTGGGGGTATCTCATAAAATTATCGATATCTCGGCAATTAATGAACTGATCGGCGGTTCATCTCTCACCTCTGACATCGATATCCCAGAAGGACATTATGCAGAAGAAAGCATGAAGCAAACAGTCGTACCTAATCGCAATATGATTTTATTGTCCATGGCGGTGGGTTATGCCGTGTCATTAGATGCCTCTAAAGTGTATTACGGTGCTCATTCAGGCGATCATGCCATCTACCCTGATTGTCGCCCAGAATTTGTGGAACGAATGAACGATGTGTGTGCTATCGCCAATTATGAGAAAGTTGAAATTGTCTCACCGTTTTTATACCAAAGTAAAATTGACATATTAACGGCTGGACTCAAGATGGGACTTGATTACAACCTTACATGGACCTGTTACAACGGCCGTGAAAAAGCCTGCGGAAAATGCGGTGCTTGCCAAGAACGTTTAGAGGCGTTCGAGAAAAATAACACCCAGGATCCGTTAACCTACGAGTAAGAACTCTTCCGAAATATGGTAGTAAGCCTTTAAAATTTATAGTGTTATTCACATTATGAACATGGTTAGTACAAATGATTTATCCCCGATGAATTTGATTTATTGGGGATTTACAATCACTATCAAGCTTTAAATAATTCATTACGATTATTGCAGGATACATTTGTTGATAAGCTATCGTTGTTGCAAAAAGAATGATTGTTTTCGCGTTGTTAGTAATTGGCAGCTAATGTGGTGTCAATTTACATGAAACGTCAAATCCCCTCCCATTTGCTTTCCAAGCGCTTGTACGTAATTGTGGCGCTCGCCTACTTTATTGTGGCTTATAGTTTAACCACTGTGTTGAAACAATCCGAAGTTGTGTCCATATGGTTGCCTGCTGGGGTAGCATTGGTCGGCTGTTACCTGTGGTGGTGGCGTTTTTTCCCCGCAGTTCTGGTGGCCTCAATGGCCTACAACTTCGTTATCTACCAAGGTCCGGCTATCGGTGCTGATAATTTGGCGCCAATATTTGAAAACCTCGCCATCGGCACAGGGGCCGCACTTCAAGGCATGGCGGGTGGCGGCATATTAAGATTTTGGTTAGGTAATCCGTTAAATCTTAAATCGGACAAACCGGCCATTTTATTTGTGCTATTGGTTGGGCTCGCATCCAATCTTATTTCTGCCAATGTGGGCATATTCGCCCTGAGTTATTTTAATCCCGCTTTTACTGACACCCATTATTGGAATAACGTACTCATGTGGTGGATGGGCGATACGTTAGGGGTATTACTGGCTGCACCATTTATCTTGAGTTTGCTCGATATGCTGGTTTTCCGTTTAGGCAACCGCAAAAGCAGATTCTTAGTCTTGATCATAAGCAGCCTGTTATTTCTTGCCTTATCATTAAGCTCTATTTTGTTTTCTAACTACAATTACGAAAACGCCCTAGCACTTGCTAAGCGTGAACGTCAGCTTATTGAAACACGCATACACAGAGCCATAAGTGAAAGTAATCATCAGCTTCAAACGTTGGCTAATCATGTTCAATCGACCCCAACGTTAACCCGAGAGGATTTCGTCAAGTTTTCAAAACACCTCATGCAACAACAACCTATGCTTAAGGCACTATCGTGGAATCCACGTATTGCAGTTGACGAGCGGGATGCGAATCAAGCTGAAATGAGCGATATTTACCAACGTCCAGTAACGATATCAGGCCAACCGCTCGACAAAGACGATCCCATAGTATTTGTAAAATTTATTAACCCCGAACAAAGCAATGAAGCTGCCATCGGTTTCAACGTGTACTCAAATCCCATACGTAAATCAGCCCTGACACAATCGGCAACCCCCTATCAACTGTCAGCCACACCGATTATCCAGTTGGTACAGTCGAATATTTCCCAACCTGCTTATTTACTATTCGCCCCTGTGTATGACGACTCACTAGGTTTACATATTCGTGGTTATGCAACAGGTGTATTTTTGGTGTCCCAAACCCTCAATGCTGGTTTACCCCAGAGTGCTCTTAACATATTCGATTTTGAAGTGTCAGAAAACGGCGGGCATGAGATTTTCGCTAGTAGTACCCATGCCCAACACCCTAGTTTACATAATCGTGCTCATTTCATCTCACTGCCCATTTCACTGCCAGGACAAAAGTGGCGACTGGATTTAGCACCCAAAACACAGTACTTGATCCATCATCAATACAGTTTTTCGATGTTTTTTTCAATTTTCCAAGTTGTGATAGTCGCGTTTTCCATGACCTTGATTCTACTGATGAATAATCGTCAGGCCGTCTTGAGACGTAAAGTTGAAATTCGCACCCAGGCCCTTGCATTAGCGAAATATGAAGCAGACAAAGCGAATCAGGCAAAGAGCCAATTTTTAGCGAATATGAGCCATGAGATCCGTACGCCACTCAATGCGATTATTGGCTTTTCACAATTGGCAAAGCGCTCTGATGATCTTCGTGAACACCAATCTTATATCAATAAAATAGCCAGCTCATCCAATACTCTGTTGGCCATTATCAACGATATTTTAGACATCTCGAAAATAGAATCGGAGAAGCTGGTACTCGAACAGGTAGAATTTGATCTGCACGAAATTCTCGATCGAGCCTCGACTATGTTTGAACCCAGTGCTCGCATAAAGAACCTCAGCTGGAAATTCGAAGATGAGCTACCAGCTGCTCTGTTCTACCAAGGTGATCCTCTGCGCATAGAGCAAATTATTATTAACCTTTGCAGCAACGCGATTAAATTCACTCAACAAGGAAGCATCACTCTGAGTGCAACTTTACTCGAGTGTGATACACCATCATCCACCGCTCGTATCCAAATAAGGGTGAAAGACACCGGCATTGGCATCAACCAAGCTCAGCAAGGGAACTTATTCCGCGCCTTCTCACAAGCTGACACATCCACTACCAGACGGTTTGGCGGAACAGGTTTGGGCTTAGCGATATCCAACGAACTAACCCACCTTATGCAAGGTAACTTAACGATAGAAAGTGAAACTGATAAGGGCAGCGAATTCACGCTAACCTTAACCTTGCCGACTGTGCAACATATGCCGAAGCCCCCAGAAAAAGAGACGTTAAAAGATGCCAGTGCACTGTTCGGAAAACGCATATTAGTGGCGGAAGACAATGATATTAACCAAGTCGTCATTACTGAAATCCTGAACAGTCTGGGTCTTAAAACACTGGTTGTTAGCAACGGTGCATTAGCGGTTGAAGCAGCAACCCATCATAAATTTGATCTGGTCTTGATGGATTGCCAAATGCCCGTGTTAGATGGCTACGCTGCCACACGCAAAATTAGAGAAAGCTTTGATAAAACGGCATTGCCTATCATTGCTTTGACAGCAGATGTGATGCAAGAAAGTAAGCAACAAGCTGAAGAAGCGGGCTTTAATGAACATGTGAGTAAACCGGTGAACATCGAAAAGCTCACCGCGACCCTGCTTAGTTATTTGGCCTGATGCACAACCTATTCAGACTCACCCGGTCAGTGAACCGAGTGAAAATGTCTATGGGTCAAAATTTAATGGAAAAGCCGAAGAATAACACCTAAAAATAGCCAACCACATTTATCCAGTAGCTTGAACATATCATCAGTTAACGTCGGCTTGTGTTTACTTTTCCGTCTGTTGAATGAAGTAAGCGACTTCTTTTATTAAATGGCGTAACACAGGATTTAAGCGGGTGTTTTTACCATTCATGACAAAGAGCTCGTGGTTAAATTCAAACTGGCGATTCTTAATACTCACCAAGCCTAATCCTTTTCCTTGGTGCTCAAGCATATAATCAGGCAGCAGCCCCATATACTCCCCAGTCATGATCGCAGATAAACAGGCATCATACGAATCTGAAAATGTTTGAATGGAGAGTCTCCGTTCTCCGTCGATGTAATTCCCCGATGACAGACCCGAAATGCCAATAGCAGGGTAATCATCAATTTTAACGGTGTCAGGGATACCGTCAGCGTATTTAGCCAACGGGTGCGTGGGAGCACAGTATAAGCGGCCGCGACACTTAACATCGATAGGGTGAAAAGTGACTGACTCTGGTTTCACCATATCATAAGTGGAGAGTACTAAATGACATTCACCGGACAAGGCAACATGTTCAACTTCGTTGTATAAACGGGTTTGAATGTTCACATGAATGTCGTTGAATTTTTTCATGGTACTTTTCACCGCTTGACTCACCGCAAGGTGATAATTAAGCGGTAAACCAGCCATCATGACGAGGGTAATATGTCCTGAGTAATCATCATGTAAGCTTTTAAGGTTAAACACGAAGTTATCGAACGAGTTAAAGATACGTTTGGTTTCTTGAAATACCACCTCACCTTCTTTACTCATCTGAAAGCCACCTCGTCCACGATGGCATAACACCAGATCTAGGCGGTCTTCTAACTTTTTAATGGCAGCACTGATATTAGGACGTTGCATCCGCAACACGGATTCAGCAGCAGTAAAACCGTTACATGACGCAACGGCATAAAACACGCGCAATAGCTTTATATCTGACTCTTGCAGACGGTTAATCATAGTTAGCACCGCTTATAGGTATAGTTATTGATACTAATACATATAATAGGCAAGGCGAAATGTGATTACAATGTAAATATCCTCAAAGAGACGTTAACCGTCACTAAAAATACCCAAAGTGAAGTAAACGTCGTGAAACGCCCATTTAATTTACCCAAGATATTCAGGTCAAAGCTATATATCTTCCCTATTAGGGACAATAAGTCATACTCAGGAGATATCTACCAACTTCTGACGCAATAATTCCACTTCATCCCGCAGCGACGCCGCTTGCTCAAATTCTAGATCCTTCGCCAACTGGAACATTTGCTTTTCCAATTCAGCGATATTTTTCATCAGCTCAGGGGCGCTTAAACCATTATATTTCTTGCCTGATTCAGCCACTTTGCGCAACAACACCTTGCCCTGTCCTCCCCCTTCACCTACATCCATGATATCGGTAATCGGTTTACTCAATTGTGTAGGCACTATGTTATGCTTTTTATTATGCGCTCGCTGTTTTTCCCGCCGCCTGTCGGTTTCATCTATGGCTCGCTGCATAGAGCCGGTAATACGGTCAGCGTATAAAATCGCTCGGCCATTAATATGTCTTGCAGCACGCCCCATGGTTTGAATCAAGGAGCGGTCAGAGCGCAAGAAACCTTCTTTATCTGCATCAAGAATAGCCACTAAGGATACCTCAGGCATATCGAGTCCTTCTCGTAACAAGTTGATCCCTACTAATACGTCAAATTTACCGAGGCGCAGATCACGAATAATTTCAATTCGTTCTACCGTGTCAATATCTGAATGCAGGTACCGCGCTTTGACATTGTGTTCATCAAGGTACTCGCTCAAATCTTCTGACATCCGCTTGGTTAGCGTGGTGACCAACACCCGCTCGTTAAGTGCAACACACTTCTCAATTTCTGACAGTAAATCATCAACTTGTGTCCCAACTGGGCGAATTTCTATTTCAGGATCAATCAAGCCTGTGGGGCGAACAACCTGCTCAACAATATCGTCAGGCGTTTTGGCTAACTCGTATTTACCCGGCGTAGCTGACACATATATAGTCTGGGGGGCAATTTGCTCAAACTCTTCGAACTTCAATGGGCGGTTATCCAATGCCGAAGGTAACCTAAAACCATACTCCACTAACGTTTCTTTACGTGAACGGTCACCTTTGTACATGGCGCCAATTTGTGAAACCGTCACATGGGACTCATCAATAAACATCAAGCCATCTGCGGGAAAATAATCGATCAACGTGGGCGGAGGATCGCCCGGTGTACGGCCTGATAAATAGCGCGAATAATTTTCAATACCCGAGCAATAGCCGAGTTCTTGCATCATTTCCATATCAAACTGACAGCGCTGACTAATGCGCTGCTCTTCAACCAACTTATTGACCGACAACAACTGCGCCTTACGCTCTTTAAGTTCTACTTTTATATGCTCAATTGCATCGACAATTTTTTCCCGAGGGGTCACGTAGTGCGTTTTTGGGAAGATAGTCGCTCTGGCTACGGTTTTTTCCACCGCCCCGGTTAACGGATCAAATATACTGATCCGCTCGACTTCTTCGTCGAATAATTCAACACGCACGGCCTCTCGTTCGGAGTCTGCAGGAAAGATATCAATGACATCACCGCGTACCCGAAACGTGCCCCGTTCAAAAGCAATATCGTTACGGCTATACTGAATTTCAGCTAAACGACGCAGGATATCTCGCTGATTCATGATATCGCCTTGACGAAAATGCACCAGCATTTTCATATAAGAATCAGGGTCGCCTAAACCATAGATTGCCGACACGCTGGAAACAATCACCACATCTCGACGTTCCATTAGCGACTTAGTTGCAGACAAACGCATTTGCTCGATGTGCGCGTTGATTGAGGCATCTTTCTCTATAAAGGTATCGCTGGAAGGTACATAGGCCTCAGGTTGATAATAATCGTAATAGGATACGAAGTACTCAACCGCATTGTTTGGAAAAAACTCCTTCATCTCACCGTATAATTGCGCGGCGAGCGTTTTATTATGTGCCAATATTAATGTGGGTCTTTGTACCTCATTGATAATATTTGCCATGGTAAAGGTTTTACCTGAACCGGTTACCCCGAGTAACGTCTGGGCGGCAAGGCCACTCTCTAACCCCTCCACTAACGCCTTAATGGCTTTAGGTTGATCCCCTGCCGGTGAATAATTAGACGTAAGTTGAAATGGACGAGCCATTGATGATCCTTTTTTTAAAATGAGAAAACAAAATTACCCAGCGATGCGCTTAGCAATTGAGCGGCTGAACCAGATATAGGCCACGGCCGCTGTCAGTACATTTGCCACGATACCGGCCCAAAACATACCTTTGAGGTCGAATAAATAACTGCCTAAATAGGATATGGGCACAAAAAATACAAACAAGCGCAAAACACTCATCAAAAGTGCTGACATCGGTAGGTGCATCGCATTAAAGGACGAGTTAGTTAAAATAACAATCCCTTGTACGCCATAGCCTAAAGGAACGATCATCAAATAGGTTTGAATAAGGCTGATCACTTCTGGCTCTGTGGAAAATAATCTTGCGAGCACCCCAGATAACAGATAGAAACCGGCAAACACGAACAATTGCCAGACCACAACAAAGCGTACACAAAGTTGATAAGCTTTTGACACACGAGACAGTTTGTTCGCCCCAAAGTTTTGACTAATAAAAGGCGGCAGCGACATAGACAAGGCTAAAATGACGATACTGGCAATGGATTCTAGGCGACCACCCACCCCCCAAGCTGCAACAGCACCAGGTCCATAACTAGCGACCACGGCCGTTAAAATGCCACCCGCAATGGGAGTCAACATATTTGCCCCAGCTGCAGGTAAACCTATCTTTAGGATCCCGCCTATGGTGCGCTGTAACTCAGTCAAATTTAGTAAACGTGGCAAAATAAGACGCCGCTTGTAAGCCAGTAAATACAATATGTAGATTAACCCTAATGCCCAAGCAATAAGTGTAGCCAGTGCAGCTCCTTGCATACCCATGGCGGGGATCGGTCCCCAACCAAAAATAAGAATTGGATCGAGGATCACATTAATCAATCCCCCACCAGCCATAACGTAACTGGGTGTTTTCGTGTCTCCTGACGCCCGCAAGATACTGTTACCCACCATAGGCATAGCTAAAAACACCCCTGCGGCATACCACACAACCATGTACTGACGAATATGTGTCAGAAGCAGATCTGTCGCACCAAGCAAGGTGAAAATAGGCGTAATGGATAGCACGCCCAATAGCGCCAATATCACCGCCAAGACAAAAGCGAGCATCAAAGCGCCCGTGCCAGACTCCTTAGCCTGCTCATGGTTGTCACTGCCTAGAAAGCGGGCGATAACAGCCGATGTGCCTATGCCCAAGCCAATATGTAAACTGATCAAAGTGAAGGTGACAGGAAAGGTAAAACTAATAGCGGCTAATTCTTCGGTGCCCAATAAACCAATAAAAAACGTATCCACTAAGCCAAATGACATCATCATTACCATACCAACGAGCATGGGCAGGGTCATGTTTTTCAGTGTGTTACCAATAGGGCTGTTTAACAGATCGCGGCGGCCTGACGATTCAGATTTTTGACTCACTCTATGGTTCCTTTATTAACTAGCCGGCCATAGTAAGCTAACCAACCACATAAGACTAACGAAAAGCTGTTTCAAAATACGTGCATTAACCAGGCTATTTTTGACAGAAATTTTATATTTTCATTTGAAATCGCTATTGAGTCTTGTCAGAACAAGCACCTTCAATGACTGTATGCTAAAAGTAACATGGGACGCCCTTCATTACCCCAGTTAACAGGAATATGGGGACGAATTGATCATTTATCTGTTACTTTTCCGACAAAAACAGCAGGTATAATTTTATTAATTTCAAGCACTATTTTAATAAAATTAAATTTGTTGTTGAAAACAACACACAAGTTAAAAAGCGCTGGGTGAAAATCACCCAAGCTAACTGAAAAAAGTCTTATAAATAGCGTAATAGCATGATTTTAATAACAAAAAACAAAAAAACAGAAGTTTTTTTGAAATCGTATTGACAACGGATCTAGTAGGCTCCCGAGAAGCAATGTGAATTCATGCACATACTTATCCACAGATATAGTGGATAACTATCCCCGCCTCAACAAATCCGTGAACTTGAGTGAGAATTGCACGATCACTTGGTAAGTCATCACTAACCCCTTGTATAGGTACGCTAGGTTACACTTTCATGAACTACTGATTATACATACAGCTATCAATGTAATTTAAATAACCATTAGTTATATAGGAACTCAATAAAAACATTTTTAACCCTATGGGAACTGCACGTGCAGATCATCCTAAAACCACAATGATCCTTGTCCTTTGATATGCCTACCTATTTAGCTAAGTCCCTCCTTTATAACCATTGAAAAAGAGCGAAACCATCATTGCTTTATTAAAAGTGTACAACTCTTGACCAATTTCACAGGCAGATTGTACGAATAAAAATCAATTGGAAAATAAACCTACAAAAAGCTTAAAAATAGTTGTAATCAGTGTTGACACAAGCCGGTATGCTCATTAATATTCGCCCCCGTTGGAAGCACCCCACAGGGTAAACATTATATTTATATAATGCCTTCAACAGACGTTATACGATTCCCCCTTAGCTCAGTTGGTTAGAGCGACGGACTGTTAATCCGCAGGTCCCCCGTTCGAATCGGGGAGGGGGAGCCAACGTTCATGAGGCAATAGCTTTTAGAATATTGGTTTGAAATTTTTCGATTCGAAACGTTTTGTATACTTTATAAAAGTATACAAGTTTGATATATGATTCCCCCTTAGCTCAGTTGGTTAGAGCGACGGACTGTTAATCCGCAGGTCCCCCGTTCGAATCGGGGAGGGGGAGCCAATCAGGCTCGTAATTCAATCATTCCTTATCTTCTAAAAATCCTCCAAACTATTTGCATATCAAGTTGTTAATCAGCACGATTACTTGGATAATAACGCCTAATTTCCCAATGATGTATTGTCAGTAACGTGCTTAATTATTACGGCAATAAAATATCGCAGACTTTATTATCTGTATTTATCAATGGGAGTAATTTGTTTACTGGCTATTTAAGGTGTAATTTTTCGTTGATAGGCAGGGTTTAGGTGTTGTCGTTAATCATCCGCTTTACATATCAACGGATAGTCTAAATACACTTTGTTATATCTTTTTCCGCCTTATTAAACACGTAATATTGAACAGGTTTTGCTATTTTGATTTTGGTACTAGGTTGCAACCAACATGACTGAGTTTTTGCTTTTATTAATTGGCACTGTGCTTGTCAATAATTTCGTATTAGTCCAGTTTCTTGGCCTATGCCCGTTTATGGGTGTATCAGGTAAACTTGAAACAGCCATCGGCATGTCAATGGCGACGACATTCGTTTTGACCCTAGCGTCTCTTTCCAGTTATTTAGTTGAGCACTACATTCTATTACCCTTGGGTATTGAATACCTGCGTACCCTAAGTTTTATCCTAGTGATTGCCGTTGTCGTGCAGTTTACTGAGATGGTCGTGCACAAGACTAGCCCAACCTTGTATCGATTATTAGGCATTTTTTTACCCTTGATCACCACTAACTGCGCAGTACTCGGTGTCGCCCTGTTAAATATTAATCATGATCACAACTTTGTCGAGTCAGTGATTTATGGATTTGGTGCTGCTGTAGGTTTCTCTCTCGTATTAATTCTGTTTGCTGCTATGCGCGAACGGTTAGCGGTGGCTGACGTCCCAACTCCTTTCAAAGGCGCATCTATTAGTATGATCACCGCTGGGTTAATGTCCTTAGCGTTTCTCGGCTTTACTGGCTTGGTGAAATTTTAATGAGTTTGTTGTGGGCCATTCTTACCGCGTTACTTGCCGTTGGGCTGCTAGCTATCGTCTTCGGCGCAATACTCGGTTTCGCATCGGTTCGTTTTAAAGTCGAAGGCGATCCTTTAGTAGAACAGATCGATGAGTTATTACCGCAAACCCAGTGTGGTCAATGTGGTTATCCGGGATGTAAACCCTATGCCCAAGCTATTGCCGATGGTGATGACATCAATAAATGTCCACCCGGCGGTGACGCAACAATAAAACGCTTGGCTGATTTGATGGGTGTAGAAGCCACCTCTTTAGATGCAGCTCATGGTGTGGAAGACATCAAAAAGGTCGCTTTTATCCGCGAAGACGAATGCATTGGCTGTACTAAGTGTATTCAAGCCTGTCCGGTGGATGCCATTTTAGGTGCAGCTAAACAAATGCATACTGTGATTAGCGATGAATGTACCGGATGTGATTTATGCGTAGACCCGTGTCCCGTTGATTGTATCGATATGATACCCACCCAAGCGACCCCTTCGTCATGGCGCTGGAACATAGATACAATTCCCGTTAGGCAGGTGAGCTGATGAGTCGTGTTTTAACCCCCTCTTTCGATGACATCATAAAAAATATCGAGCAAAATAAACTATGGGACTTTCCTGGTGGGGTATTTCCTGCCCAGCAAAAAGAGTTATCAAATAATCTGTCGATAGAAAACATGTCACTCCCCGAGCGATTATATATTCCTCTGAAGCAGCATATCGGGGTTGAAGGTCAGTTAATCGTTAACCTTGGCGATCATGTTTTAAAAGGCCAAGCGCTGACCCGTAGTGCAAACCCATTTGCGGTTCCGGTGCATGCCCCCACGTCGGGCACAATACTTAATATTGGGCCACATATATCGGCGCATCCATCTGCCCTGCCCGAGCAAACGTTAGTCATTGAGCCTGATAAATTAGATAAATGGATTGCCCTTTCGCCACTGCAAGATTACCAGTCCCTGCCCAAAGTCGCTGTACTTGAAGCGATTTGTAATGCAGGTGTATCTGGAATGGGCGGCGCTGGGTTTCCAACACATATAAAAGCATCACCTAAAAAGGATGTAGAGTTTGTCATTATTAACGGCGTTGAGTGTGAGCCGTATATTACTGCTGATGACCGCTTAATGCGCGAACATGCTTGGCAAATTCGCCAGGGCATAGACGTATTGTGTCATTTACTTTCGCCTAAACAAATTTATATCGCTATCGAAGACAACAAACCCGAAGCGATTGAGGCCATGCGGGTGGCATGCCAACAAAGTGAGCATTATAAGGTGGTACCTATTGCCACTAAATACCCTGCAGGTGGTGAAAAACAACTAATACAAGTGATGACCAACCGAGAAGTCCCTAAACAAGGCTTACCAATTGATGTTGGCGTGATTATGCATAATGTGGGCACCTGTTATGCCATTGCCGATGCCGTTTTTTCTGGCAAACCGCTAATTCAACGTGTTGTCACTGTTACCGGCCAAGCCGTACAAACACCCAAAAACCTGTGGGCACTGATTGGTGCACCCGTCTCACATTTACTGGACTTGGCAGGTTACGTAGCAGACAAACAAGCACAAAAGCACATTATAATGGGCGGGCCTATGATGGGCTTTACCTTGGCCAGTGACCAAGTTCCCGTGGTTAAAATAACTAATTGCTTATTATTACCCACAAAAGATGAAATCGCTGAACCCGAAGCAGAGCAACCCTGTATTCGCTGTAGCGCATGCGCTGATGCATGCCCTGTTTCTTTGCTGCCGCAACAACTCTTCTGGCACAGTAAAGCCAAAGAGTTAGATAAGGCCCAAGACTATAATTTATTTGATTGTATAGAATGTGGTGCCTGCGCCTATGTGTGCCCAAGCGAAATTCCACTAGTACACTATTATCGCGTAGCAAAAGCTGACATTCGGCTCGAACAGGAAGAAAAGCAAAAATCAGATAAGGCTCGAGAACGCTTTGAAAGTCGCGCTGGGCGCTTAGTCCGCGAACAAGAAGCAAGAGACGAGAAACATCGTAAAGCCGCTGAAGCACGTAAAGAAGCGATGCAAAATAAAGGAGGGGACGCTCAAGATAAAATTGCTGCCGCCCTTGCCAGAGCAAAAGCCAAAAAAGCCCAGCAAGCAGAGCTCACGTCTGGAGAAGAAACGTCGTTGCACGACACCAACCAGACAACGAGTGAGCAAACATCTGGTACCTCAAAAGATGACAAGGTCGCGGCAGCCATAGCCCGAGCTAAAGCAAAGAAAGCACAAAAAGCCGATTCAGACCAACTTGGCACGAACACTCCCGCCGCATCAGAGATCGCTTCACCAGCGGCGCCCGATGAAAATCAGCTTGCGAAAAATGACAGTCCTGGTCAATCAAAAGATCAGCGCGTTGCTGCCGCGATAGCCAGAGCAAAAGCGAAAAAAGCTGAACAATCAGCCCATGTAAGCACGACTGAATCATCGACACCGGCAAACCTTCAACACAGCGTTCATTTAGAATCTGCAGCACCAACAAGTGCCGGTCGATCATCCGTCCCCGCTTTGTCAAAAGATCAGCGCGTGGCTGCCGCGATTGCTAAAGCAAAGGCCAAAAAAGACCAGCAACAGGTTGAGGCTCACAATGATGAGAAAAATACGCTGCAAGTTGACGCCCCGACTAACAATGAATTAAACGAAGTGCATTCAGTCAAACCAGTATCAAAGGATGAACGGGTGGCTGCCGCTATTGCTAAGGCAAAAGCGAAAAAGGCACAAAAGCTGGCCGCGGATGAAACAATTAAGGCCAGCGAGTCCTTAACAGCGACCCTTTCCAGAGAGCAAGCAGATCCTGAAAGTGATTCAGGCCAAGAACAAGCGGCATCAGCCAATCAAGCTGATGATATTGCCACGAAAAAGGAAAACGTGTCTGTTGATACGCTCGACCCCACCGCACAAAAGAAAGCCCGTATCGCCGTAGCCGTTGCGAAAGCGAAAGCGAAAGCGAAAAAGCTCGCTCAGCAGAATGCGAACACCGCGCGAACAGACAATATTGACGCCCTACCGGCCTCAGAACCCTCAGAATTAAGCTCAAATGAAGACTCAAACAATTTACCGTCATCGGAAGCAGAACAAGCCCTTGATGAGAAAAAACGCCGTATCGCGGCAGCTGTCGCCAAAGCCAAAGCCAAAAAAGCGGCCCAAATGAAATCATCAGAAGAATAAAGCATTGATATGAATTATAAACTCGCCAGTTCACCCCACCAGCATGTTCGACGTAATACCGGACAAGTTATGCGTATGGTGATCTATGCTTTGATCCCCGGTATTTTACTGCAAACCTGGTTCTTCGGTTTTGGTGTACTGGTTCAGATTACCTTAGCTATATTAACGGCTGTAATAACCGAAGCCAGCATATTGGAGCTACGTAAACGAGACTTTGAGCGGGCGATTAAAGATTACAGTGCGATACTCACAGCAATATTGCTGGCCATCAGTATTCCACCTTTTGCGCCTTGGTGGGTTGTCGTCATCGGTACGTTCTTCGCCATTGCTATTGTCAAACAATTGTATGGTGGCTTAGGGTTTAATGTCTTTAATCCGGCGATGGCAGCCTATGTGATGCTGCTTGTGTCGTTCCCCGTGCAAATGACTCAGTGGATGCCTGCACAAAGCCTGACAACGCATCAACCTGGGATAGTCGATGCTATCTATGCTGTATTCACCGGCTTTAGTGCTGATGGCTTCAGCTTAATGCAACTACAAAGTGCTGTTGACGGCCACACCATGGCCACTCCCCTTGACGCGATAAAAACAGGCTTGGCCCAAGGCCTGACATATGAAGAGGGCCTTCAATCCGCCATCTTTGACGGAAGTTTAGGGATAGGCTGGTGGTGGGTGAGTCTGGGCTACTTGTTAGGTGGTCTGTATTTAATCCGTGCCAAAATCATTAATTGGCATATTCCTGGGGGCATGATCGCAGCGATGGCGGTATGCGCTGGTATCATGTTTTTAGTCGATGGCGATCGTTTTGCTTCACCTTTATTTCACCTATTTAATGGCAGCCTGATACTCGGTGCCTTTTTTATCGCTACGGATCCGGTCTCTGCTTCAACAACCAATAAAGGCCGGGTGATATTCGGCGCAGCGATTGGCTTCTGGGTGTACATTATTCGCACTTGGGGTGGTTATCCTGACGCCATAGCCTTTGCCGTTTTGATCATGAATATGGCTGTGCCATTAATCGATTACTATACCCGCCCCCGTACCTATGGCCATCAAAAAACCAATAAAGGGGTACCTAAATGAAGCGAATAATTGCTAAAAACGGGCTTATATTAGGTTTATTTGCCGTTATCACCAGCGGCCTGATTGCCCTGACCTTTTTCGGTACCCAAGAACAAATTGAATATCAACGTCAGCAAACCCTGCTAACGATATTTGACGAATTAGTCCCCCAAGGTAGCTACAACAACGAGATGCAACACGATTGCGTATTCGTAACGTCCATGGATTACCTTGGTTCTAAGACGCCACATCATATTTACCGGGCCACTCTGGACGGTGCACCAACAGCAGCCGTTATTGAAACCACCGCGCCCAATGGTTATAGCGGTCGCATCGAGTTGGTGGTGGGTGTGACCGGTGAGTCCACTGTATCTGGTGTGCGTATACTTAATCATAAAGAAACCCCGGGCTTAGGTGATAAAATAGATTTACGCGTGAGTGAGTGGGTTTTGGGTTTCGACGATCAAAATTTGAACCCGCAAAATACGTCAGATTGGGCAGTGAAAAAAGACGGTGGCCAGTTCGATCAGTTCACCGGCGCAACCATCACGCCACGTGCGGTCGTTAGTGCGGTTAAACGTGCCATTGAATATTACCAACTTAATCAACAGGCCATTTTCTCAGCCAGTAACGAATGCCGTAGCGAATTCGCGAGCAAAGGTAACGCATATGAATGAATTCAAACAGTTAAGTTGGCAAGGGCTGTGGAAAAACAATCCTGCTCTGGTGCAATTGCTGGGCCTTTGCCCACTATTAGCGGTTACTGCCACGATCACCAACGGTTTAGGCCTAGGGTTAGCCACCACATTAGTCTTAATTGGGTCAAACGCGACGGTATCCATTATTCGTAATATGGTCCCTAACGAAATTCGCATTCCTATTTTTGTCATGATCATCGCAGCCTTCGTTACAGTCGTACAGTTATTGATGAACGCATACACCTTCGAGTTGTATCAAGCACTAGGGATATTCATTCCTTTGATCGTAACCAACTGTGCAATCATTGGTCGGGCCGAAGCTTATGCATCCAAGAATCCCATTGGCTATGCTGCCTTTGACGGTATGATGATGGGGTTAGGCTTTACTGCTGTGCTTGTCATACTCGGTGCGATGCGCGAACTATTAGGCTACGGCACCTTGTTTGCGGGTGCTAACCTATTATTGGGGGATTGGGCGACCAGCTTAAAAATCACCGTTTTCACTACCGACTCCCCTTTCTTGTTAGCCATTTTGCCGCCAGGAGCATTTTTAGGCATGGGCTTACTTATCGCCGGAAAAAACGTACTTGATAAGCGCTTTGAGCGAATGTTTGCAGCTAAGCAAGAGGCTAAAACCGTACAGCGAGCTCGTGTCACCGCTGAATCTTAAGCGTGTATACTCGCTCTAAAATGGAACGCCCGTAGATGAATCAACAAAAACGCATTGAAATGTTAACCCGTTGGCGTGATGCGAACCCGCACCCCACCACAGAGTTAAATTTTACCAGCCCGTTCGAATTACTTATTGCCGTATTGCTATCAGCTCAAGCTACCGATGTCAGCGTCAACAAAGCCATGGCCAAGATGTTTCCCGTGGCTAATACACCTGAATCGGTCTACGCATTAGGCGTTGATGGGGTGAAGGAATTCATTAAAACCATCGGTTTATTTAACACCAAAGCGGTTAACGTAATCAAAACCTGCAAAATGCTAATAGACCAGCACAACTCTGAAATACCAGAGAACCGTGCAGCCCTAGAAGCCTTGCCTGGCGTAGGACGAAAGACAGCAAACGTGGTACTAAACACCGCATTTGGCTGGCCGACAATAGCTGTAGATACTCATATTGATCGAGTCAGTAACCGCACTAAATTCGCGGTAGGTAAAAATGTTGATTTGGTCGAGAAAAAGCTACTTAAGGTGGTGCCTGCCGAATTTAAAGTGGATGTGCACCACTGGTTGATTTTACATGGCCGCTATACCTGCATAGCCCGTAAACCACGCTGCGGTTCATGCATAGTAGAAGACTTATGCGAATTCAAAGACAAAGTAGACGAATAAATTGTTCAATTAAAAGTAGCCCAGGAGTAACAAGATGGACGGCAATAAACGCGTAAATGTAAAGATTGGGGCAGAGGTTTCTATTGTATTAAAAGAACATCAACGCAGTGGCACCCTCACCCACGGCATAGTTGAAAAATTACTGACTAATTCACCTAACCATCCCCACGGTATCAAAGTGCGCTTAGAAGATGGGCAGGTTGGGCGAGTCAAAGCCATTCATGCCTAGACAATATTTAATTAAAACGATATCAATCGTGAATGGCGCTGGCTAAAACGTTTCGTATCAGCCTGACCTGTGCAAGGAATAGCTAAAAATATGTTCGAGTTGTTCTCCTATTCACTCAATTACACCACTTTCAGCCTACTTTTTTTAACGGCTTTTTTAATTGGCATGGCAAAAACCGGGGTCAGTGGTGTCTCCATGTTTACGGTCCCGGTAATGGCTATTATCTTTGGTGGGAAAGAATCCTCCGGCCTGATGCTGCCACTACTTATCATGGCTGATTTATTTGCGGTAAAATATTATCATCGCCACGCAAATTGGTCGTATTTGTTAAAACTATTTCCATCGGCGGCGGTAGGTGTAATTATCGCTACTGTGGTCGGTAATTATATTGACGACCAATTGTTTAGGTTGATCATGGGGATCATCATTTTCGTCAGTTTGGGGATCATGCTCTGGATGGAAACCGCCAACAAAGAAAGCATTCCAGATTATCTATGGTTTGCCATATTGATGGGGTTACTTGGTGGTTTTACCACCATGATAGGCAATCTCGCGGGCGCGGTAATGGCACTTTATTTACTCAGTATGCGGCTCCCTAAAAACGAATATATCGGTACTGGGGCTTGGTTTTTTCTAGCCATTAACCTTTTTAAAGTGCCGTTTCATGTTTTTAGCTGGCACACCATTTCACTTAATTCGTTCATGTTAAACCTAATAAGCCTGCCTTTTATTGCTATTGGCGCTTACGCAGGGGTCAAAATCGTCAAGCGAATTCCCGATAAACAATATCGCTGGTTAGTACTAGCGGTCACGGGGATTGCTGCGATATTGATGGTGGTCTAATGCGTTTGGTTTGGTCCTTGCTCACCAATGAATTGCTTGGGCAGTGTGCTACAACCCGTTTTTCGGCTCTCTATTGTTAACGAATGAAATGAGGACAGCGGAATCTCTCGCACTTTTCCTGAAACGAACCAGCTAAGGGATAAAAATGAATTGGATAATTCTTTTAGTGGCAGGCCTGTTCGAAGTTGTATGGGCAATTGGTCTTAAGTACAGCGATGGCTTTAGTCGATTTTGGCCTTCTGTATTTACCATTGTCGCTATGGCGATCAGCTTCGGCCTACTGAGCATCGCCATGAAAACATTGCCTGCAGGTACGGCTTATGCCGTATGGGTAGTGATCGGCTTACTTGGCACGGCCATCCTCGGCATAATTTTATTTGATGAACCATTGAATTTATGGCGCGTAGTCAGCTTGCTAACGATCACATTAGGTGTGATTGGATTAAAGTTAAGCGGTTAATGTTAGACCTTGCACCATGTGTTGCTTGGATTTTGACACCGCGCGCACGGCCATTTATTCAGTTCTTTGCACTGGGCCACGATTTGTTACCCTTTGTCATATAGTTGTGACCTTTAAGCCGTTATAATCAGCTACTTAGTTTACATATTAGTGAAACGATTAAGGATCTTTATGAGGTTACTGCACACCATGTTACGCGTCGGTGATTTATCCCGCTCTCTTGCTTTTTACACTGAAATACTTGGCATGAAATTACTACGCCGCAGTGAAAATGAAGAGTATCGTTACACGTTAGCCTTTGTTGGCTACGGTGCAGAGGACAGTAATACTGTATTAGAGCTTACCCATAACTGGGATGAAGACAGCTATGATCTGGGTACCGCCTACGGACATATTGCTCTGGGTGTGGATGATATTTATCATGTTTGTGAACAGCTAAAGAAGCAAGGCGCTGATGTATATCGTGATGCAGGACCTGTTAAAGGTGGCAAAACTGTTATCGCTTTTGTTCGAGATCCCGACGGTTATGCCATTGAGCTTATTCAAAACGATTAATTTCCCATTTGTTGGGAACTGTGACATTGGAGTCAGTATGAAACAATCTATTCTATCGTTATCCCTGTGTGCGATGTTAGTCAGTCAAGTCAGCTGGGCTGCCCCCTTAGTGATTGCCCATCGTGGCGCCCCTGGATATTTACCCGAGCACACCATGGAGTCCACAACCCTAGCATTTGCCCAAGGTGCAGATTTCATCGAGCAGGATGTTGTGATCAGCAAAGACGGCGTTCCCGTGGTATTACACGATATCCATTTAGATACTGTCACCGATGTCGCTGATAAGTTCCCTGAGCGTAAGCGTGATGATGGCCGTTACTACGCCCTCGACTTTACCCTTGATGAGTTAAAGAGCTTAGTGGTTCATGAACGTAGTGATCTTAACGGTAAACCCGTTTTTAAAAATCGTTATCAAGGAAGCGCGCAATTCACGATCGCCACGTTTGAAGAGCAAATTGAACTCATCACTGAGCTCAATCGCCAATTTAATAAACACATTGGCTTTTATCCTGAAATTAAATCCCCCGCATGGCACCGAGAGCAAGGTGTTGATATCAGCCAGATAGTGTTAACCACCTTGCGTAAGCATGATTTGGACGACGCCGATAAAGCGATATATGTGCAGTGTTTTGATTACGCCGAGTTAAAACGTGTACGCAATGAACTCGGCGCCAAGGTCAAACTTATTCAGCTGATGGCCGAAAATGACTGGAACGAGTCGCCAACCGATTACGATGCTTTGCGCACGCCAGCTGGACTAAAAGCGCTTGCAGAGGTTGCTCAAGGCATAGGTCCCTGGATCCCCCAATTGATTGACATGCAAACGATGCAAGCAACCGGCTTAGTCAAAAAAGCCCATGCTGCGGGTCTTGATGTACACCCCTACACTTTTAGACAAGACGCATTACCAACCGGCGTTACCAGCCAGCAAACATTGGACTTACTGTTCAAGCAATTGAAAGTAGATGGTGTGTTCACCGATTTCACCGATACCGTGGTGGACTATTTGCATCGATAACAAGGGATTGTGTCGATAAAAAAAACCGACTAACATTACCTGCTAATCGGTTTTTTATATCAATTCGTTTAGTGCCATGACTCACTTGCCAACGACAGGACCTGTTTAGGGTTTGGCCATACGAATGACCACTCGGCGATTTTTTGCCCGAGACATTTCATTGCTATTCGGTGCAATATGCCTACGCTCACCATGACCTGTCACATCAATGCGCTGAGGCGCTACGCCCATCTCACTAAAGTAATTTTTGATTTCGACAGCACGGCTTACCGAGAGCGTTTTATTCATATCACGGCCACCATAGCTGTCGCTATAACCATCCAGCAAGACTAAATCCATATCACTGTCTTCTTGCAAGTATTGTCCAATCATGTTGAGACGACGTTGCGAATATTTGGTCAAGTCAGTACTATTTTTCTTATACGCTAATATGGTGTAAGCAATATCATCAAAACTGTAAGGCAATAAGTTTGCTACGCACTGAGCAAAGCTCTCATACGGCACGGCGAAATTACTGGCATTGAGCCCTACCGCCACTCTATCACTGTGATTATACCAATCTTGATAATATATGGTTGGCCAAAAACCTTTTTCCAATTCAGATAACATGGTCCAGGCAGCCTGCTCTGGCAGATCACCGTTGTATTGTTTGCGAATGGTCATATCTGCAATTGCATGCTGCATCTGTCCCGGCATCCACCTAGGTGGCACGGAATACACAGCTGCCATACTGAAACTTTTTGGTAGCAACAGCATATCCAACTCAAATTCCATATTTAGTTGTTTGGATGCCATGCTAGTAAACAATGCTTCGCCATAGCCAGGAATTTTATGTGCCAAAGTACATTGCAGCCGACTATGCTGGCTCAATTGCCAGTCCGAGGTCTCGACCTTTGCCGCATATTGACGCAACCCCGCACAAAGCGAGCTGCTGAATGTCAGTGACACTACTAATAAGATAATTTTCATAAGTCTTTTTCGTAATATAAATTTCTGAACAGGAAGAATACCTGAGCGTCTGTAAAGTTTATCGACTCACCCAGTAAAAGCTTAACCCTGAATTCACATCTTGCCCAGCCTACTAACGAATAAACTTGCAAAGATAATTACTTTTGAAGGGTGGCGGGCTCTGCAGATAATTGACATAATCACGCCTCATTTTTTTCCTAATAGGCAGCTATGTCAGATCCCCAATTTCTCCTTAAAGACAGATTCAGAGGCTATTTCCCGGTTATTGTTGATGTTGAAACGGCAGGCTTTAATGCCCAAACCGATGCCTTGCTTGAAGTAGCGGCGATCACCACAAAAATGGATGCGGCCGGTTTTTTAACCCCGGATAAAACCTTCCATTATCACGTGGTGCCATTTGAAGGTGCTAATTTGGAAAAAGCCGCTCTGGAATTTAATGGTATCGATCCTTGGTGCGCGCTACGTGGCGCATTAGACGAAACAGAAGTAATGAAAGATTTATGCACCCAGATCCGCAAAGAACAAAAAGCTGCGGATTGTCAGCGTTCAGTTATGGTGGCCCACAACGCCGCTTTTGATTTAGGTTTTATAAACGCTGCGATTGAACGCAGTAAGATTAAACGTACGCCATTTCATCCCTTCGTATCATTCGACACGACCACCTTGTCTGGATTAGCGTTAGGACAAACCGTATTAGTGAAAGCCTGTCAAGCGGCAAACATTAGCTTTGATCAGAACGAAGCACATTCGGCATTGTACGACACCCAAAAAACGGCTGAGCTATATTGTTATATTGTCAATAAGTGGCAAAGCACATGTGGATGGCCAAGCTCCGAAAAAGATTAATACGTATTAGAAATCAACGTTATACATACAAAAAAACCGCTGAAATTCAGCGGTTTTTTTAATTCGTGATCACTTAATTAAGATTAAAGTGAATCCGCATTCTGTGAAAGATAACTTGCTACGCCTTCAGGGCTGTCTACCATGCCTTTTTGGCCTGCTTGCCAACCTGCGGGGCAAACTTCACCGTGCTCTTCATGGAAGTTAAGTGCATCAACCATGCGCAACATATCGTCAATGTTACGACCTAATGGAAGATCATTCACCACTTGATGGCGAACCACACCTGCTTCATCAATTAAGAATGAACCACGAAACGCAACACCTGCTTCTGGATGCTCAACGTCATATGCTTGACAGATTTCGTGCTTTACATCAGCAACCATAGCGTATTTTACTTTACCGATACCACCATCATTGATAGCAGTGTTACGCCATGCGTTATGGGTAAATTGTGAATCGATAGATACGCCGATGACTTCAACACCACGTTTTTTGAACTCTTCGTAGCGCTTGTCGAATGCGATCAATTCAGAAGGGCAAACGAAAGTAAAATCAAGAGGATAAAAAAACAATACTGCTTTCTTGCCTTTGATTGCTTCACTCAAGGTAAAGTTTTCAACGATATCGCCATTTCCTAATACAGCTGCGGCGGTAAAATCTGGGGCTGGGCGACTAACTAATACACTCATATTGATCTCCATTCTTTTAGGTTAAAAATAACTGGCGCATAGTGTAACGACAATTAAAGGGTTATCACACTTTATTTAACATCAACTTATAGTAAGCATATAATCTTAAAAACCAAGGGCTCCCCCAGACAATTTATCGACCAACACCTCGCATACCCTCTGCTCGCGTAAAACGGCCAATTATTATTCAATTATAAGCAATAAATGCTTGAAAGTGTTGCAAACAACAATTATTATCATTTACATCAAGATTAAGTAAGGTTAACTATGTACGTTTGTTTGTGTCACGGTATTACCGACAAAGCTATTAAACAGGCCGTTCGCGAAGACGGTGTGGGCAATATGCGTCAGCTACGTGAAGCGCTGGGCGTAGGTGATCAGTGCGGCAAATGTGTACGCATGGCACAAAGCATTGTTGACAACACAATCATTGATGAATCTCTATTTAAAGAAGTGTGTTAACCCAACCTAATTAAAATGAGCGCTTTGTTAGGTGCACTACTCATTCTATTTACAGCCTTACCCTTTGCTTATGAGTGGTAAATAGTCAAAAGAAAGCTACAAAAAAAGAGTCTTAAACGACTCTTTTTTTATGGAAAACGATATATCAATAACGGAGTAATAACACGCCGTTAAAGCTGCACGTTATTTAGCGCGTTTGGCTGCACTTTCTTTAATAATAGTTTGCAATTCACCTTGCTGAACCATTTCCATGATGATGTCACAACCACCCACCAACTCGCCGTCAACCCATAATTGTGGGAAAGTAGGCCAATCTGCATATTTTGGCAACTCAGCGCGAATATCTGGATTTTGCAGAATATCCACATAGGCAAACTCTTCACCACAAGTCATCAATGCTTGAGACGCCTGAGCTGAAAAGCCACAGTTTGGTAATTTCGGTGATCCCTTCATATATAAAAGAATTGGATTTTCGCTGATTTGTTGCTGAATTTTTTCGACCGTTTCCATGCTCACTCTCACTGAATATTTGAATAACACTAATGATGTAGTCAAGTTTACCGTTTTCAAGGCAAGATACCAATCTTAGCGTATGATCTTTATTGGTTTCAAAATATTATCAAGCTTACCCCTTGTAATGTACCCTGTCTGCCCGCAGATACGTGTTGGGTTTCAGTATAACCTTGGACAACGACTTTTATATTCGTGTATAAAACGTTAGTACTTACCCAAGGTTAGACACACGATTATTGTTAACTTTAAATGGAGAATTATCATGGCTTTCGAATTACCAGCACTTCCGTATGCAAAAAATGCTTTAGAACCACATATCTCAGCTGAGACATTGGAATATCATTATGGTAAGCATCACGCGACTTACGTTACTAAGCTAAATGGCCTAGTTGAAGGTACTGATATGGCGAATAAAGATCTTGAAGAGATCGTTAAATCGTCTGAAGGTGGAGTTTTCAATAACGCCGCTCAAATCTGGAACCACACATTCTACTGGAACAGCCTTAGCCCAAATGGTGGCGGTGAGCCAACTGGCGCACTTGCTGATGCAATTAATGCTAAATGGGGTTCATTTGCTGACTTCAAAGCAGCATTAAACGATAAAGCGGTAAACAACTTTGGTTCAAGCTGGACTTGGTTAGTAAAAACGGCAGATGGCAGTCTTGATATCGTCAACACCAGCAACGCTGCAACACCATTAACTGACGCTAACCTTACTCCTCTACTTACCGTAGATTTATGGGAACACGCTTATTATATTGATTATCGTAATGCGCGTCCTAAGTACCTTGAAGGTTTCTGGGCACTAGCAAACTGGGATTTTGCTGCAAGCAACTTCGCTTAAGCATTTGCTATCCTAATTTAGGTTAAATAAATTAGTTGATATTAAGGGCCTCGATTTTTCGAGGCTTTTTTATGCCTGGCTATATACCAGCATATAACGCTTAGGATTTTCTCAAAGATCAATAAATTAACCAAGCATGTTAATAGTGCTGAATATTCAAAATTTTCCTTCATCTAGCAAATATTATTCTAAATCTGCAACATATAAATCTAAATTACGGTCTAACCTTACAAGTACAGGTTGGAAAATTTTCTATATGTGAGGTTTAGTTATGGGAATTTTAGAGCAATATCAATCCAGGTATGAAGCACGTAAGGAAGAAGAATTAACCATCGATGAGTTTCTGGAGATATGTAAAACAGAAAACTCAGCGTATGCCAACGCTGCAGAACGATTACTCAAAGCGATAGGCGAGCCACAGATGTTAGATACATCAAAAGATGCCTCGTTAAGCCGCATATTTTCAAATCGTGTTATTTCTCGCTACCCGGCTTTTGATGGTTTTTATGGCATGGAAGACGCCATCGAACAAATCGTTTCATATTTACGCCATGCCGCCCAAGGTCTTGAAGAGAAAAAACAAATACTTTACCTGTTAGGTCCGGTGGGCGGCGGCAAATCTTCATTAGCTGAAAAACTCAAAGAGTTGATGCAACAACAACCTATTTACGTCTTAAAAGACTCCCCTGTAAACGATCATCCTTTGAGTTTGTTTGATGTAAATGAAGATGGTCGTCTGCTGCTTGACGAGTACGGCATTCCACAGCGCTACCTTAAAACCGTGATGTCACCTTGGGCGCGCAAGCGCCTGCATGAATACAACGGTGATATACGTCAGTTTAAAGTTATCAAATTACATCCATCGATTCTGGATCAAATTGCCATTGCTAAAACGGAACCAGGGGATGAAAACAATCAAGATATCTCAGCGTTAGTGGGCAAAGTGGATATCAGACGATTAGAACATTTTGCCCAAAATGATCCGGATGCTTACAGTTACTCTGGCGCCTTGTGCCGTGCTAATCAAGGCTTGATGGAGTTTGTTGAGATGTTCAAAGCACCTATTAAGGTACTGCATCCGTTATTGACAGCTACCCAGGAAGGGAATTACAACTCAACAGAAGGTTTATCCGCTTTACCGTTTGAGGGCGTGATCCTTGCTCACTCTAACGAGTCTGAATGGCAAACGTTCCGCAATAATAAAAATAATGAAGCTTTTCTGGATCGGGTATATATAGTTAACGTGCCCTATTGTTTACGGGTCTCTGAAGAAATACAAATTTACCGCAAACTCATTGATAATAGTGAGCTATTAGGGGCTTCATGCGCCCCAGACACCTTAGAAACCTTGGCGCAGTTTAGTGTGTTATCGCGCCTTAAAGAACCCGAAAATTCGAGTATATATTCCAAAATGCGGGTCTACGACGGCGAAAGTCTAAAAGACACAGATCCCAAAGCGAAGTCTTATCAGGAGTATCGAGACTACGCTGGCGTGGACGAAGGTATGCAAGGCTTATCGACTCGTTTTGCGTTTAAGATTTTATCCAGAGTGTTCAACTTTGATCAACATGAGTTGGCAGCCAATCCGGTACATTTATTTTACGTACTTGAACGCCAGATTGAGCGAGAACAATTTCCCACTGAATTAGCGGATAAATACAAAGAACATTTAAAAGGCTTCTTGATCCCTAAATACGTCGAATTTATCGGCAAGGAAATTCAAACTGCATACTTAGAGTCCTATTCTGAGTACGGCCAAAACCTGTTCGATCGCTATGTCGTTTATGCCGATTTTTGGATCCAAGATCAGGAATATCGCGATCCGGAAACAGGTCAGCTATTCGACAGGGAAGCCTTAAACACAGAGTTGGAGAAAATTGAAAAAACAGCGGGAATAAGTAACCCCAAAGATTTTCGCAATGAAATTGTTAATTTTGTCTTACGCGCAAGGGCCAACAACAAAGGGAAAAATCCAAGTTGGACCAGCTATGAAAAACTGCGCTCCGTGATCGAGAAAAAAATGTTCTCCAACACAGAAGATTTATTACCGGTTATTTCATTCAACAAAAAAGGCTCCAATGAAGATGAGAAAAAACACGATGACTTCGTGCAACGTATGGCTGAAAAAGGCTATACCCAAAAACAAGTGAGGTTGTTATGTGAATGGTATTTACGGGTTAGAAAGTCCTCTTAATTCAATGATTTCAACCCTAAGTATTCTGTATATTATGATACGTCCGGTGGCACCCATTGAGGTAAAGCAGTATGGCCCATTTTATTGATCGACGACTCAACGGAAAAGGCAAAAGCACGGTTAATCGGCAGCGATTTTTGCGCCGTTACAAGGAGCAGATAAAAAAGGCGGTATCTGATTCGATTAACAAACGCAGTGTGACTGACATCAACAGCGGCGAAAAAATTGGTATTTCTAGCCGGGATATCTCTGAGCCCATATTTCATACGGGTAAAGGGGGAAAGCGTAGTATCGTGCATCCTGGCAACGATCAATTTAATACCGGTGACCAAATTAAGCGCCCTGACGAAGGAGGCGGACAGGGTGCTGGCAGTAATGCGAGCGACGGTGGTGAAGGGCAAGATGATTTTGTGTTTCAAATATCAAAAGACGAGTATTTAGATTTACTCTTCGAAGGTCTCGTTTTGCCCAACCTGCAAAAGAATCAACAAGCAAAAATCGTCCAGTACGAGAGTTACCGTGCTGGATTCGTATCTGATGGCGTACCCAGTAATTTAGATGTTGTACGTTCGTTAAAAGGCTCTGTCGCTAGACGGATTGCCTTAACGGCTGGCAAGAAAGCAGAATTAGCTAAATTACACACCCAGCTGGCAGAGTTACTTGCCGGACAAATCCCTGATCAGATACGCATTGCTCAATTAAAAAATGACATAGAAGCGTTAGAAAAAGCCATCGCTCGTGTACCGTTTATCGATACCTTCGATCTGCGTTTTCGTAACTATCAAAAGCGCCCTATTCCCTCAAGTAAGGCAGTGATGTTTTGCCTAATGGATGTATCAGGCTCAATGGATCAAGCGACAAAAGACAAAGCCAAACGCTTTTATATATTACTGTATCTTTTTTTGAGCCGTACCTATAAAGATGTGGATGTAGTCTACATTCATCATCATACCCAAGCCAAAGAAGTAGATGAGCAAGAATTTTTCTACTCCACAGAAACGGGCGGTACGATCGTATCCAGTGCATTAATACTCATGAAAGATATTATTGCTCAACGCTACCCAAGTAATGAATGGAATATTTACGCTGCCCAAGCATCAGATGGCGACAATTGGACTGATGACTGCACCATTTGCACTCGACTTCTACAACAAAATTTACTGCCCGTAATACGCTACTTTGCTTACGTAGAAATAACAAATCGCCCGCACCAAAGGTTGTGGTACGACTATCAAAAACTGACAGAAACGCACACTAATTTCGCCATAAAACACATTATTAATGTTGATGATATCTACCCCGTATTTCGTGAGCTATTTGATCTCAGTGTTCAACAACCTCAAGGAGTGTCATAAGGTGCAAAAATGCCAACACACACACACCCTGAATGACGGCCCTGACTGGACGTTCGAACTATTAACCCAATACGAACAGGAAATTGACCGCGTTGCCAAACTATACGGTCTAGACATTTATCCCAACCAAATTGAGATTATTACTGCAGAGCATATGATGGATGCTTACGCCAGTATTGGTATGCCAGTCAATTATGCTCACTGGTCATACGGCAAGAAATTCATCCAGTCAGAGCAGCATTATCGTCGTGGGCAAATGGGGTTGGCCTATGAAATCGTCATCAATTCCGATCCATGCATCGCCTACTTAATGGAAGAAAATACCATGACTATGCAGGCGTTAGTCATTGCCCATGCCTGTTATGGACACAATTCTTTTTTTAAAAACAATTACCTTTTCAAAGCATGGACCGACGCCAGTTCAATTATCAATTATTTGCTGTTCGCCAAAAATTACGTCACTCAATGTGAGCAAAAGTATGGTGTGAGCGAAGTAGAAAACGTGCTGGACTCTTGTCATGCATTGATGAATTTTGGCGTAGATCGCTACAAGCGCCCACAAAAAATATCCTTACAAAAAGAACGAGAACGTCAACAGGCCCGTGAGCAGCATATCCAGTCCCAAATCAACGATTTATGGCGCACTGTGCCTAAGTCAGAAACCAAGGATCACCAAGACAAACAGCGCTTTCCTGCTGAGCCTCAAGAAAACCTACTGTATTTCATTGAAAAAAATGCTCCATTGCTGGAGTCTTGGCAACGTGAGTTGGTGCGTATTGTGCGCAAAACATCTCAGTATTTTTACCCGCAAAAGCAAACTCAAGTAATGAATGAAGGTTGGGCCTGCTTCTGGCATTACCATATACTCAACCACCTTTACGACGAACGCAAAGTCAGTGATAAATTCATGCTAGAATTTTTACATAGCCATACCAATGTCGTTGCTCAACCCGCCTATAACCACCCCAACTATTCAGGATTAAACCCTTATGCTTTGGGGTTTAATATGTTTATGGACATTAAACGTATATGCCAATCACCCACAGAAGAAGACAAGGTCTGGTTCCCGCAAATTGCCGGTAAAGATTGGTTAGAAACAGTACATTTTGCCATGCAAAATTTTAAGGACGAGAGTTTTATTAGCCAGTTTTTGTCACCAAAACTGATGCGTGATTTTAAATTCTTTGCAATAGAAGATGATGAACGTAACTCCTACTTGGGCGTATCAGCCATTCATGACGAAAGTGGTTATCAGGCCATTCGAGAAAAGCTATCGGCCCAATATAACTTGAGTAATATTGAACCGAATATACAGGTTTATGAGGTCGATTCCCGTGGTGATCGTTCCCTTACCCTTTCGTATATCCCCCAACAGGGTATCCCACTAGCCGATAGCCATCACAAAGTCCTGCAGCACTTACATCATTTGTGGGGATTTTCTGTTAAATTAGAGCAAGTGGATGAACGGGGTAAACGTCAGTTGCTCGCCACTTATCCTGAGCAACCCTTAGGTTCGTTCGAAGCCCCTTAAAACACTGTAATATGTGGTGTTCTGGCTATCCAAAGTAAGCGTAACGACAGATGCGATATGCGCGTAATTAAAAATTTCAGATGTGACCGGTATGACAATTCAGAAAAACAATCCATTACACGGCTTAACCTTACAACTTATTGTGGAGACGCTGGTTGAAAAGCTAGGCTGGGAGCAGATGCACCGGCAGGTTAAAATTAATTGCTTTTCAAGCGACCCAAGCGTTAAATCGAGCTTAAAATTTTTACGTAAAACTCCATGGGCACGCAGTAAAGTTGAGGAACTGTACTTAAATACCCAACATAGCGCCTCGACTAAAGCTGCGACTGCAGCTAAACACGTCATCCCAGCAGAAAAATCAATTTCAAACACATCATCCTCTGCTGAATTTGTCTGGCCTGAACCTAAAAAGTCAACAGACCAATAATCGCACTACGATGAAGTATTTAGCGGCATATCCAACGCACCTGCAAATTAAGATTGAACAACTGCTCGTTGAAAATAAACTGAGTGATTATATACGCGCAAACTATCCCACAGTGCATGAAGTAGCAAACGACAATGCCCTGCGCGAATATGTGATGACGTTAAAAAATCGTTACATGCGTAAGTCAGCCCCTTTAAGCAAGGTCGCGTTTGATCCTAAAATTCACGTAGTGAATCACGCATTAGGACTTCACACTTATGTATCTCGCGTACAAGGTGGCAAGCTCAAAAGCAAAAATGAGCTCCGTGTTAGTACGTTATTCAAACGGGTTCCTGAGCCATTTTTAAATATGATCGTGGTTCACGAATTGGCGCATTTGAAAGAGAAAGATCACAATAAGGCTTTCTATCAACTATGTTTACACATGTTGCCTAACTACCACCAACTAGAGTTTGACTTACGAGTTTACCTCACCCAAATCGAAGCCCATGGCGACCTTTTTTAGCTATCACTCATTGGACGCATAACCCTATGGATTATCAATTTATTAGAAATGACCGGGCCGAACCCGTGGCAATTTTTGAGATGGGCGCCGAAATCCTCGGCTTGTGGTTTAGTGAAGAACTAGGACGAGATCGTCAGAAAATCGCACATCTTCTGGATATAATTGAACTGTTAGAAACGAAAAACATTGAACACTATGCATTGCAGGGCCAGGAATTTAATATGGATCTGAACCGCGATGAAATTGAAGTGTATGCCGCAATCACTCGGGGACAAGAAGAGTTCGATATTCCCGAAGACACTGAGCTATATGATCAAGAATCTATCTCTGGCTGTGGACTGGCCGACTTCAAAAGCGTGTTATTGTCTTGGGAAAATTTTATCGGCAGACTTTAACTCCCTGCTGTTAGACCCAGCGTCAAATTTCGATGCGACCTGATCACTATTTAACTTTTTAATTTGCCCCAATTTTGATCTGCTTACCTCCCGTCATAATTTGTTCATTTGTTTGTCGTTAAAAAGTCACACAATAACTTTAAGTTGCACAACTAATTTAAAACATGACATAGCGGAATTATTCAGTGCAACCACTTAAAAATACTTTAAAACTAAGCTTACTTAGCGTGGCCATGGTCTTCACATTATCAAGCTGTGCCTCGGATGGAGATGATGGGAACGAAGGTGCATCAGGCGTTGACGGTACAAACGGCGCTAATGGTGTCGATGGCCAAAACTTGCCTCGGGAACTTAGTATAGAAGTAGTGGGCCGTTTTACTGCCGGCGGCATAGAGGTATTCGGTAAAAGCGCCGCTGAAATTGTGCAGTTTCATAAAGCGTCAAATAGTGCGTTTGCTATTAATTCTGCACTGAACCAAATTGAAGTAATTGATCTCTCAGGCTTGACCACTGCGCCCGTTGCCAATCCTTTTTCTGATGCCAGTTTACAGTCTAGCGCCTTTACTTTTGCTGACAGTGTGATAGTGAAAGATGCTGCCGGAGCAAATCAAACCATTATGCTTGGCGCCGCAAACTCTATTGCCATCTATGATGATGTGTTGGCGATAGCTGCTGAAGCTAGTGTTAAAACCAGTCCAGGTGCGGTGCTGTTTTTTCGTTTAGATGCCACAGGTCAAGGTAGTTTCATCAAAGCTGTTGCTGCAGGGTCCTTACCCGACATGGTGGCGTTCAGTCCAGATGGAAGCAATGTGTTAGTGGCTAACGAAGGAGAGCCCGATACCGATTATAACCTTGACCCTGAAGGCAGCGTATCGATGATCACTTTGACAAACGGTACGCCAACAGATACAGCTCAAACCATTAACTTCACTACTGACATGGTATTCAGTAACGACACCTTGAACGAAGAAGATTACGATAGCGACGCCAAGCGCATGGCCTTGCTAAAAGCAGCAGGCATCAAATTCGCTGGTCCCGATGGGATGACAGTCGCCGAGGAATTAGAACCAGAATACATTACCTACGCACCTGACGGCCAAACAGCTTATGTGTCTCTGCAAGAAAGTAACGCCATCGGTATTCTCGATTTAACAACGCTGACCGTAGAAGTACGTGCCCTTGGTTTTAAAGATTGGGGCACGTATCAGTTAGACTTCAGCAACAAAGATGAAATTCCAGCGTTTAGCAACGCCGAAGGGCTATACGGAATGTATCAACCTGACACCATCGCATCTTATCAATGGAACGATGCGACTTTCATTTTATCGGCAAATGAAGGGGATTCCCGTGATTATGCCGCCTACTCAGAAGAAGTTCGGATTGCCGATATTATCGATGAAGACGAACTGAATATGATGCTTTCCCCTAGCCTACAAGCAGCATATGACGCAAATGGTGCAAAAGACGGGCTTGGACGCTTGAAAGTCACCACTGCTCTGGGTGATGCGGACAACAACGGTGAGTTTGAGGCCTTATACGCCTATGGTGCCCGTTCGTTTTCGATCTGGGACCAGAACATTAACCTTGTTTATGACTCGGGCGATGACTTTGGTAAAATTTCCGCCGCTATTTTGGGAAATAATTTCAACAGTGCCCACACTGAAAACAACGGTGATAATCGCTCAGATGACAAGGGCGGTGAGCCTGAAGCGATTGCTGTGGGTGAAATTGAAGGCAGAATGTATGCGTTTATTGCACAGGAGCGCTCTGGTGACCTTTTTACTTATGATGTAACAAATCCATTCAATGTGGCCTTTGTAGCGCACTATAACAACCGTGATTTCTCTACCCGCTTTGAGTTAGACGACGACTTAGTAAACCCATGTGATGAAGCACAAGGCATGGATTGTAGTGAAGTCGCGCAATCTGGCGACTTAGGGCCGGAAAGCATTCAATTTGTTGCCCCGGCCGACAGCCCAAATGGCAACGCCTTATTGATTATTGGGAATGAAGTTAGTGGAACCGTGACTATTTATCAGGTAAAAGAAAAGTAGCCATTTACCAAAGAAACAGATGAGCGCCTTGCCGGATATTTTCTGCCCAGGCGTTTTATCTCTTGCCTTACCATTACCCTATATTCCTAAAAATTAGATTAAAACCGCCCTTACTGATGAAAACACTCGCGCTAGACAAAATGAACCAGTGAAAACAATGAGTTTTAAAATAATACCTTGCGTCGGGATGCTACGTCCGCCCCACGATTAATATTAAAGTTCTGCTTTGCCCGCCGCGATACTTTTTTTAATCAAGGGGGAGATTGTCAGTCCTTGTACAACAATTGAGAAAATCACCACTATATAAGTGACAATAACCATTAAATTATGCAGGTTGTGTCCATTGGCGAGTACGGTATCGTTTGGAATTGACGCAGCCATAGCAAGAGCCAAGCCTCCGCGCAATCCGCCCCATGTTAGAATACGTACTGAATTCAAGTCGTACCGCCGAAATTGACGGAATACCAGATACGGAGCACCGACACTAATAAAGCGAGCGAGTAACACTGCAGGGATCATGCATAAGCCTATCGCTAACTCATCCAGCGTAAGCGACATACTGACGATTAACATGCCAATAAGAAGAAAGAGCAACGCGTTAAGAAAGCTGTCAGTGGCGTGCCAAAAGTTTTTTACATAGCGAATACTGGATATTCGCGACAAAGAGGCTGACTTTGAACGAGTAACATTGCCGATGAAAATACCGCACATAACCATAGCTAACGCTCCTGACACATGCATCAATATCGCTAATGCATATCCAGCAGATGGAATGGTTAGTGTTACGAGTAAGCGAATATTCATGTCAGTACTATGAATAATCAGAAAATGGGCGATGACGGCCAACACCAAACCGAATAATATTCCACCTATAGCTTCCACCAAAAATAACTCTGCAACACTGCCAAACGTAGGATCCACATTGCTAAATGCCACTGCAAACAAAGTGGAGAATATGACTAACCCAACGCCATCATTGAACAATGACTCACCTTCCACTTGTATTGAGATATTTTTTGGCGCGTTCATTTGTTTGATAATGGCCAATACCGCAATCGGATCCGTAGGGCTAATTAAGGCACCAAACAGTAAACAATAAATAAGTGGCACGTCCCAGCCAAACTGGCTCATTATCCAATGACTTGCGTATCCCACAAGTACAGTTGAAAGCACGGTGGAAAATAACACTAAAATCGTAATTTCCCAGCGCTGGCGCCGCAGTGCTTTTAGATCTATTTCCATTGCACCGGCAAAGAGCAGGAAGCCCAACATACCATTCAATAATAATTGATTGAAATTCAAGCTGCCAACGATGTTTATCAAGGCTAGCGCCGATTCGTCCCCCAGCAACTTTACTGCCAAAATTAACAATAACGAAATCACCACCGAGCCCGTTGTAATGGCAATAGTCGTTTGCAACTTCAAGACAAATTGATTTGTAAAAGCGATAAGGACAGCCAATGCCCCTAAGAAACAAATGAGATACCAAGCGTCCATGGACGTTCCTATTAATAAAATTGACTAATGGGGTGTGTCGACGTGATTGCAGATTCGCTGAGGAGAAAAACTCAAGCGTACTAAACGTAAAAGAAAAAGTTAGTTGCAAAATTCGACGGGGCGATAATACGCCAAGGCTTTAAGGTCAGCTGTTAACACCTTTGCATAAAGTGTTATGGAATGTAACGGATATATTATTTACCTTTGTAACAATGATAAATAATAAAGATTAAATTCAATATGTTATATCTTCCAAGCTAATACATGAAGTTGATTAACAACGAATTGACCTAGTGGATATAAACACCTTATATTGCAGGCGACAATGACTAATACTCCCTGCCAATTTGACGATCATCATACTTTGTACGCGCAATGCGTTTACCACGTTAGCGACTTTAGACGAACTAGACTTGCTATTTTCATTCAGACATATAGAATTTTAGACGTCTAAACGTCCATGGTAACATTATGCAAACACCGATATCCTTGTCGCACTCATCTTCGACATCCGCCAAACTCGCGCTCCTGCCGTTACTGACCTTTTTGGTTCTGTTTTTAGGTGTCGGCTTTTATTACCAAACCCAAGGAGTCGAATATGCGTTCTATCAACTGCCTTCTCCTTCAGCTTTGTTACCTGCGGTTATTTTGGCGGTATTGTTATCTCGGGAATCTCTGACCGAAACCATTGCCCGTTATATAGAAGGAGCTGGGCATAGCAATATCATTACTATGTGCTTTATTTACTTGCTCGCAGGGGCCTTTTCTGCAGTGGCAAAAGCCACAGGTGGTGTAGACGCCACCGTTAGCCTAGGTCTTAGTGTTATTCCCGCTCAGTTTATCTTGCCCGGTTTATTTTTGATTGCTGGTTTTATTGCCACGGCAATGGGCACATCAATGGGTACACTTGCTGCCCTTGGTCCGGTTGGTTTAGGTGTTGCTCAAGCGACAGGGATTGAGCCCGCATTAGTGGCAGGTGTATTGGTCAGCGGTGCCATATTCGGTGACAACCTCTCTATCATCTCTGATACCACGATTGCAGCAACACGTACCCAAGGTTGCGAAATGCGAGATAAATTTAAAGCAAACTTGCATTTAGCATTGCCTGCGGCACTCATTGTCATCGTGCTGCTGGTGATAATGGGCGAGTCAGGTGAAGCAACTGTTCCTCAAGGAGCAAACTGGTTACTCGCCCTTCCCTATCTACTGATTTTAGTTTTAGCTGTCGCGGGCTTAAACGTATTTGCGGTATTAATCATCGGTATTCTGTCTAGTGCCATCATAGGGGTGAGTGTATCTGATTATCAGGTTATTACCGTGGGACAAGACATCTACACTGGTTTTGGGCAAATGCAGGAAATCATGATTTTATCGCTGATGCTTGGGGGCTTATCTGAACTTATGCGCCAGCAAGGAGGTATAGACTTTTTACTGGCGACGATCAGCAAGGTCATCCGCGCACTCGCATTGCCCCTTAAAATCGGTAATTCATTAGGCATTGCGGTGCTTATCAGTGCATTAAACATATGTATTGCCAATAATACCGTATCGATCATAGTGGCTGGAAGCACAGCTAAAGCCTTAGCCGAACAAGGAGGAATAGAGCCTAAACGAAGCGCCAGCCTATTAGATATTTTCGCTTGTGTGGTACAGGGATTGATCCCCTATGGTGGACAGCTACTCATAATAGGTGCAACGTTTTCATTGTCACCGGTAGAAATTATTCCTTATTCTTTTTATTGCTTTATCTTAGCTGCAGTTACCGTATTGAGTTTGATTTGGGGTGCTAAGCAAGCTGGTGTTCAAAACCAACAAAGTCAACGAAACGTTTAAATGAATTCACCTTAGCTATTCGTTACCCCAGCCGCGATTTACTGTCGGTTATTGCGCGCCAGCACCTTGTTCATTATTTTCAATGCATTGTGCAAAGGTCATCATATGTTCTTCATTTTGTCATTCGGTTAAGAGCGCGACGTTATGGTAGTTCCATGCCTTTAGCACTTTCATATAATGCGTACCAATGTTCACGGCTAAGCGTGATATTCCCCGCCTGACTCGCCCCCGCGATCCGGCCACAATCTGTGCTACCAATGACAGGTTGAATGTTTGCAGGATGCCGTATTAACCACGCGAGAACGATAGCTTCCGGGCTAACGTTATACGCCGCGGCGAGTTTAGCAACCAATACGCTGGTGCGTATTACCGCCTCTGATTTATCACTCACAGCGCGCCCTGAATACAAACCTTGGGCTAAACTGCCCCAGCTTTGCAACTGCATGTGTTCCCTGCGGCAATATTCTAACGTTCCGGCATTGAAGTTAATGTCCTGCCCATCACTGTTACCTGCATAAACCCCCTCATCTATCCAGTCCTGTTTAAGTAAACTGGCTTCAATTTGATTGGCCACCAGCGGTGCGTCTAGCGCTTGTTGCAAATAGGCGATTTGATGATGATGCATGTTTGATACGCCAAAATAATGCACCTTGCCCGCGCTGCGTAATTCATCAAAAACTCGGGCAATTTCTTCAGCTTGCATCAGTGGATCCGGTCTATGCAGCATCAGCACATCGAGATAATCCGTATTTAAACGACGCAGACTCCCCTCCACAGATTCACGGATCCAGTCAGCAGATAAGTCATATCGTTTTGGTCCCTGATCATCGGAAAATCGAATGCCGCATTTTGATTGAATATAGATGCGCTTGCGCAGTTCTGGTCGCTGTGCAAGCACTTCACCGAACACTTGCTCAGCTTTACCCAAGGTATATATATCTGCGTGATCGAAAAAATTTATACCTGATTCCAACGCGGTATTCACACAATCATTGGCTTGAGCTATGTTCGCCCTAGAGACAGGTTTTGCATCCCAGCCGCCCCCTAATCCCATGCATCCATATGCAAGTGCACTTACGTTGGGTAAATAAGTAGCTAACGGTAGAGAGATATGTGACATGTGCAGACCTTAAAACATAATGTGAAGTTCATTTGCACACAGTGTAAAGCGTTAAAGCCAAAGGAGTAGCGCGAGTTACTGAAAACATTGTTTGATATAACGAACAATGCAACGTTAAAATATTTGCCCTACCAACTATGTAGATTTGCCACTATGAGTCGTGAACATAAAAAATTTGAACGCTTAATTTTATTTAGTGAAGTTGCTAAACAATTAAGCTTTACGCGAGCGGCACAGACTCTTGCGATTTCCCGAGGCTATTTGTCTGAGCAAATTCGTAAGCTTGAACAAGATTTAGGCAAGTATTTGTTCATTCGCTCTACACGTAACGTGACGCTAACGGAGGAAGGCACCCAATTACTGGCAGGAATGAATCAAATAAAAAGCTCAATACTCGAGCTTGAGCGTGAAGTACGCCACGATAATGATGCCCTTGAAGGGACCCTACGCTTAACTGCCCCCAGTCAATTTGCCCAGCGTTTTGTATTAGATATTTGTAATAAATTTCAGAAAATTTACCCCGCTATAAAAGTCAGTGTCGACTGTAGTTACACTCCTTATGATTTGGCCCAAAACGACTTTGATTTGGCTTTTAGAGCGACCCAGTCCCCGCCACAGAATATGGTTGCTAAAAAGCTGTTTGACTATCGACATGTGTGTTGCGCCAGTCCACGGTACTTAGCTGAAAATGGTATGCCCGAAAGTGTTCCTGATCTCGCTAAACATGTGTGTTTAAGTCGAACCTTAACCGCAATGTGGCAAATTTCCGGGTATAAAGTTGAAGTCAAAGGCCCCATTGCCGTAAACGATAACCTTATTCTCAAGCATCACGCTTTGGACGACAAAGGACTCATCCTGGTACCCGAATACCTAGTAGACCGAGAAATCACCACAGGTAAACTCATACCAGTATTAGCTGAAACGCAACGTGCGGATTTTGCGATATACCTTATCCATCCTCAATTAATTCATCAGTCTGCTAGGCTTAAAACCTTCATTCAATTCACCAAGCAATATTTCGATATCAATGCCTAAGCAGTCGCAACCATCAGCATAAATGGTCACGTTTACAAAATAAAAAAGCCCATTATCGTGTTAGATAATGGGCTTTTTTGGTCATCTGCATTGCATCTCGTTTACTTAAACTCAAACCGTTTGCAATGTCCTAGCGTTTTTCGCTGGGCTAAAGCATCGCAGCCAAACGTGTACCTTGATCGATAGCACGCTTAGCATCAAGCTCTGCGGCCACATCCGCCCCGCCGATCAAATGGTGTGGTTTAGTAAGCCCTTCCACCAACTCTCGCAACGGTTCTTGCCCTGCGCAGATAATCACGTTATCAACGTCAAGTACTTGCACCTCATCATTCACTCTTATATGAATGCCGTCATCGTCAATTTTTAGGTATTCACAGCCGGCAATCATGCTTACGCCTTTGCTAAGTAAACCAGCCCGATGAGCCCAACCTGTCGTTTTACCTAAGCCTGCTCCTACTTTCGTGGTCTTACGTTGTAGTAAGAAAACTTCACGAGGAGAACGTGCTGGTTGTGCTTTCATCCCTTCAATGCCACCACGAGAAGAGAACGTCATATCAATACCCCACTCTTTCATAAAGGCAGGAATATTCAAGCTGGTCGATTCACCAGAGTGAGATAGAAACTCAGATACATCAAAGCCAATCCCACCAGCCCCAATAACTGCCACTTTTTTACCCACTGGTTTGTGGGATTTAATCACATCGATATACGTCATCACTTTAGGATGCTCAATACCTTCAATTGGCGGTGTGCGTGGCTCAATTCCCGTGGCTACAATGACATCGTCAAAATCACTGGCATTTAAATCGCTGGCACTGACACGCGTATTTAACTTAACCGTGACATTGTGCAACTCGAGTTGACGTTTAAAATAACGGATCGTTTCGTAAAACTCTTCTTTACCCGGTACTTGCTTAGCAATATTAAATTGCCCGCCTAACTCATCGGCTGAATCATACAAGGTAACTGAATGGCCACGCTCTGCTGCAGTTTTGGCTGCAGCAAGGCCGGCAGGACCGGCACCAATAACGGCAATACGTTTAGGTGTTTGCGCCGGTTCAATGTTTAACTCGGTTTCGTGACATGCACGAGGATTGACCAAGCAGCTGGTCATTTTTCCTTCAAACACATGATCCAAACACGCTTGGTTACAACCGATACAGGTATTAATTTCATCCGAGCGGTTTTCAATTGCCTTGATCACAAAATCAGGATCAGCCAAAAATGGTCGTGCCATAGACACCATATCCGCGTCACCGCGCGCTAAAACTTGTTCTGCCACTTCCGGGGTATTGATCCGATTGGATGTAATCACAGGAATAGACAATGACTCACGGAATTTAGCCGTCACCCAAGTAAATGCTGCTCGAGGCACCTTAGTCGCGATAGTAGGAATACGCGCTTCGTGCCAACCGATCCCTGTATTAATAATAGTCGCGCCGGCTTTTTCTATCGCTTTGCCCAGCTCAACTACTTCGTCATATGTTGAGCCTCCTTCAACCAGATCTAACATCGATAAACGGTAGATAATAATGAAATGTTCACCAACAGCTTCACGTACTCTGCGCACGACTTCTAAGGGTAATTTGATCCGGTTCTCGTAGCTACCTCCCCACGAATCGTCTCGCTGATTGGTGCGCGCAGCAATAAATTGATTCAAAAAGTAACCTTCAGATCCCATGATTTCCACACCGTCATAACCCGCTTTTTGCGCTTGTGTCGAGGTGAAAATAAAATCTTCGATTTGCTTTTCAATGCCCGCGTCATCAAGTGCTTTAGGCTTGAATGGATTAATCGGTGCTTGAACAGATGATGGCGCAACTAAATTTGGGTTATAAGCGTAGCGGCCTGTGTGCAGAATTTGCATACATATCTTGCCACCTTCGTTGTGTACGGCATCGGTTATCATCTTGTGATTGGCCACTTCAGCATCATTGCTTAAGCGCTTGGTATTTTGATGTGTTGCACCTTCATCGTTGGGGCCAATGCCCCCTGTAATAATTAGGCCAACACCACCACGGGCACGCTCAGCAAAAAATGCTGCCATGCGCTCGTGTCCGTTAGGCGCCTCTTCTAATCCTGTGTGCATCGAGCCCATCAATACGCGGTTTTTTAAGCTGGTAAACCCTAAATCCAAAGGTTTTAGAAGGTTCGGAAAAACACTAACGCCAGAGGTGTTTGCTGTTGTTGTAGTCATATAATTTGGTCCTGTTTTATGCTGTAACAGCGCTTATTTACGCTGCATACCACTGATTTTGTTATGTAACTCTTCGTATACGGGTTTGCGTTGTTCTTTAGCCGCAGACATGGCTTCTTGAATATCAGGCATCTGAAACATACCGGTTTGCCATACAGCCATGTAGTTCAACGCATCAGCGACGGTATGATCTCGGGTGTAATTGATCATTTCCTTACAGCCCGTCACGGCAAGAGGAGAGTGGCTAGCAATTTTTGCTGCGATCTTCATTACGCCCTCGAGCAAGCTCTGCTGATCAGCAAACACTTGATTCACGAAGCCACATTCTTTTGCTTCAACGGCTCCCATGTTACGGCCTGTGTAAGCAAGCTCGCGTACCAAACCTTGAGGGATAAGATGCGGTAAACGCTGTAAGGTGCCAACGTCAGCGGTCATACCAATTTCAGTTTCTTTAATCGTGAAAAAGGTGTCCGCTGTGCAATAACGGCTATCTGCAGCGCACACCATGTCAACTGCTCCACCAATCACACCACCTTGCATCGCCACCAGCACAGGCATACGCACTGACTCTAGTGCGTTAAAGCTATCTTGTAGTTCCAGTACCATACGACGCATACGCTCACCACGTCGCGCGGGCTCGCCCACAAAGTCCTTACCCATTTGAGTGAATACAGATAAGTCCATCCCGGCACTAAAATGTTTACCTTGAGATGAAATCACAATTACTCGAGCAGCTGATTGCTCATCAATTTTTCGCACTGTGGCAGGTAACTCATGCCAGAAAATTGGGATCATGCTGTTCAACGCCTCAGGGCGTGACAATTGAATATGGGCGATATGCTGGTCAATCGTGACACTTAAGGTTTCCAGCGTTGAAAAATCTAAATCAGACACGTTATTCTCCATTAGTTACAGATTTAAGGTTGCTAGTTAGCGTGTGTTACAAACCGTCCTCACGCCCATCAGCAATCAAACTAGACAACGTCAAGATAAAGTCTTATTTTGACGCTGTCAAGATGTGTGCTAAATTCCAGCTTATGCAAAAAATATCATCTAAAAAATCAACACAAAATATGACTGCCAATAAAAGTAGTTATCATCACGGTGATCTGCGCTCTAGCTTGTTAGAAGCGGCTAAAGCCATGTTAAGTGAAAGCGGGATTGAAGGCTTATCTTTACGCAAGTTGGCCGACCGCGTTGGGGTCTCTAGAACGGCCCCCTATCATCACTTTAAAGATAAAAATGAACTGCTTTGTGCCATAGCCGAAGAAGGATTTGAGCACTGGCATAACAATGCTGAGCAAATTTTTTCTCAAAACGGCCTGACGACAAAACAAAAGTATCATCAGTTTTTTCAGGGCTACATTGGTTATGCTGCTGAAAACCCTGAAATGTACGACTTGATGTTTGGTCGCACTATATGGAAACAAAACAGCGCGACCAATGATCTGCGTGATATCGCTTATCCGAGCTTTCAACGCCAAGTAGAAATGACCAAAAAATGGCAAGAACAAGGCTTGATGCCAGTAGAAGAAGATACACTTCGACTTGCGCAAGTCACTTGGGGCACCATGCACGGTATTGCACGCTTGCTCATAGACGGCATTTACGCTGACCGCAGCCACATAGATGAAATGTGTACCTGCGCTGTGAACCTGTTTACACGAGAGTAAACAGGCCAACCGCCGATTGCTATTCAATATAAGCGGCTTTCAAACGTTGCTTGAATATTTTTCCGCTGTCTTCTCGTGGTAATGCAAGATGCAAATCTAACTTTTTGGGCCACTTAAAACGGGCAATTTTCCCATCTAAGAATGCATTAACTTGCTCCATCGACAACGTTTCGTCTTGACTGCATTGCACGGCTACAACTACCATTTCGCCAAATTCAGCATGGGGTGCACCAAAAATAGCGCAGTCGACAATTTGCGGCATTTCGATCAGCACAGCCTCAATTTCGGCAGGGAATATATTTGCTCCGCCGGAAATGATCATGTCTTTCTTGCGATCATTGATATATAGATACCCCTCTTCATCCACATATCCCACATCACCTAATGTAGTGTGGTTTTGATGATGTAATCCCTCTAACGTGCCCTCCGTGTTGGTATATTTGAATGGACCAAACATCGGCAGGTAAACGTATATTGCCCCAGATTCACCTGTCGGAAGTGGTTGCATATTATCGTCGAGGATCATGAGCGAGCCACCTGGAACAACTTTGCCTACCGATCCCGGTTTCTGCAGTGCCTCAGTGGAGGAAATTAATGTCATAAAGCCAAGTTCACTGGCCCCATAAGATTCAAAAAAGATAGAGCCAAACCACTCGATCATCCCCTGCTTAACCTCAACCGGCCAAGAAGAACCTGTGGATAATGCATAGCGTAAACTTGATACGTCGTACTTGTCGCGCACACTTTGCGGTAACTTTAACAAGCGGATCATCATAGTGGGCACAATATAGGTATGGGTGATTTTGTGTTTTTGCACGTCGGCTAAAAAGCGCTCGGGATCAAATTTAGCTTCAATGAACACCTCAACATCACCTGCTGCTAAGCAGCTCAATGTCAGTGCATGGGGAGCACTATGGTAAAGGGGTGCGGCTATGTAGAATCGGTCACCACTTTCCAGTTGCATTAATGCTCTAGCAAGGCCTGCAAATACTGTGTAGGGATCGGGTCTATCTTCGTTGTATTCGCGCTTAATACCCTTCGGTCGACCAGTACTGCCAGAAGTATAGGAGAACATGCCCCTAAATCGCTGAGTAGGTGCATCAATCTCCTTGGTAGCTGCCAGCAAGGAACGCAAATTTTGCCAATTAGCCGACTCAGGACGCGCGAGGTTATCTACCAGCGTATAGCGCTCTTTTACCACGTCTGGTGTATCGATCACCAAGGTAGAAATGTCAGGTGGTAATGGCGCATCGAACGTCGCTAACAGGTCACTATGACCCAACAGAACCTTTGCTCCGCTATCGACCAGTATCGGCATTAATACCAATCACCTTAAATTTATGATCTAATTACATTCAATCTCATCGATAAAAATATCGCTCATGCACTTCTTAAAAGACATTAATTTTCCGTTACTTATCGCCAGAGAAAAAAATGGCCGTATGCGTATCAGGTTAATGGCGCTTTCTCATATTAAAAATGGAGCCAATCGAACACAAACAGCTCAATACTTACACGTCAGTCGCAGAATGGTAAACGAGTGGGTAAAGCGCTTTAATGCAC